>Ga0247758_1000448_pt1 | contig 36461 bp, 39 predicted proteins | sample UWRJL156409C4_FD_180950 | JGI IMG/M metagenome (GOLD analysis project Ga0247758, IMG submission 180950) | Plant litter microbial communities from Arlington Agricultural Research Station in Wisconsin, United States - UWRJ-L156-409C-4 | ecosystem: Environmental > Terrestrial > Plant litter >...
TCGGCGCCCTTCGCTTCATGCCCCCTCTTCGCGCCCCCAACTACGGCGTCGCTGACGCAAAGGCCTATAAGCCCATCTGCATGCAGGACAGCGGCAATAGGACAGGCGTGTACTGGGAGTTGGTGCCTGAGTTCCAGAACACGGACCCTCAGAGTGAGGACTGTCTGTATCTGAATATCTGGGCGCCGGTTCGGGAGCAGAAGACTGTCGGAGCTGGAGCTGGGGCGGGGGCTGGAGTTGTGGAGAAGAAGTTGCTGCCGGTTATCATCTGGGTGTGCGGCGGGAGTTATAAAGAGGGGGGCGGCCATGCGCCGTATCAGGTGCCGGATCAGTGGATCCAGAGGACGCAAACGCATCTGGTGGTGACGCTCAACTATCGGTTGAATCTATTTGGGTTCCCGGGGTTGCCTGGAGGGGCAGGCAGGAATGCTGGGTTAATGGATGTTAGGCTTGTGTGAGTATCGGAGGGGTGGTGCGGTGGTAAAAATGGGTGTGCTGACTGTGATAGTGTCGAGTGGCTCGAGGAGAACGTCGAGGGGTTTGGTGGCGATCCGAAGCGCATGGTCCTGTACGGCCAGTCGGCTGGCGCAGGTGCGGTCCTGTCTTACCAATATGCGAACCCGGAGAAGCCCATCGTCGGCGGCATCATTGCCGCGTCCAGCGGCACGGCAGCCACGAACCCGACTGAGAGCCCCTCCTTCCACGACCTGGCGCAGAGGTTCCCTGCTTGTGCGAATCTTACTTCGCCCGAGGAGCTCAAGTGCATGCAAAGTATCGACGCGCTCGAGCTACAAAAGGCGGTGATTTCGTCCGGACTCGGCTTCCGGCCCATTGCTGACGGAGTCACATCCTTTGCGAATATGACAGAGAGACTCGAGAAAGGACTGGTGGCGAAAGTGCCTCTGATTGCGGGATTCACATACAATGAACCGGCGGCGTTCGCGCCCTTCAATATCAGCGATACGGTAGCGCCAGAGTCGAGTCAAAACATTGGGAATAGGCTGGCGTGCGGCTCGGTGCAGGAGGCAGATAAGCGACTGAAGTATGGCCTGACGACGTACAACTATCTTTACTCGGGCAACTTCACCAACATCACGCCTCGATATTGGCTGGGTGGCATGCATAGCTGTTAGTGCGCCTCACCTTTCTGCGAGAATTGAGATGACTGACCTGAGACTGACAGCCGAACTCCCCATTGTTTTCGGAACACACTACCTGTTCCGCGGCAACTCGACCGAGCTAGAGTGGCAGACGAGCTTTGCGATGGAGGCTTTCTGGGTCTCGTTCGCGTCCAACCCCTTGGCGGATCCCGTCGACCATGTGGGTTTGACCTGGCCCAAGTACACGGCAGCGGGGCGTGAGATGGTTGTGTTTGGTAACGCCTCGCTGCCTAGCGCAGCGAGCATTGCTCCTGCGTCCATTGCAGATTACTATACGGGCTCCTGTTAGGTGTACATTAGCGACGATGCCGCCGAGCTGTTCCATTCCAGATTGGACGATGGGCCGCACCTTCAGATCCGAGTCGAGACGGGAGTCTTTCGTCCTGTCAATCATCATTTCCATCTCGTGTAAAGTGCAGAATTTGCTATCGTTTGCCCGTCCCGGATTTCGATTGGTTCCGTCCGTGTCGTCAACGGAGAAATCGAAATTGCGTGCCCAGGGTAGCTACCTAGGCGTCTGTGATGCCTTCGCGATGTTTGCTTCCAGGTACCGCAGCCCATGAACCCGGCAAAACTGTGAAAGTCAGCTGCCAGGAACAATTTGACATCACACAATGCAAATCCATGACACACAATATCAATACCGCCAAGAGATCCCCAACCTCCGCCACGCACCGACACGTGAGAGTCACACTCCATCGATCGCGATCGCTCCTTGGCAGCGCTGAAACAACCCAACGGGCGGCGTGCGTCGTAGCAGCGCCAACGCAGCGTGCATTGCCGTCCGCACCCGCCATTTTCCGCACAGACGGAGGGCACCACCCGACGCGTTAGCCCCCGCCAATTATATGTGTAGGGGACCAAACCGGCTCAGATGACAGCCCCGCACCGCCAATCAATGTCTCAGAATCGACATGGGTGCCGCAAAAGTCCTGCAAAATGACGTCTTTGATCGCAACTGCCATCAGCCTCATTCGCCGACAGCAAGCCCTCGAGTGTCGAGCATGGTCGCTGGCGGTCTTGGATGCCGTCAGTGGCTCAAGCGGTCTCGCGCCGCCCTCGCGTTTCCGTCACTGTGGGTGGTTCGTCCAGTCATGCCTCCCAGTTCCTCCCTGCAAAGCTGGCAATTCGCAGGTTTCTGCTTGATTCGGGCCACTGCCATGACGCCCGACCCCCGGCTCCCGGCATGATGCGCGCGGGCGAGCGGTGTGGTGGTTGGGCTGGCACGCTGCGTCCCTCTCCTCCTATAAAGCGTGCCAATTGCTCCTTCCTTGGGCGTACGAGCTTGGAATCCTCTCCCCAACCCACCAGATCGACTTGAACTTTGCCACCATCGCAAACACACATCACCATTTTCCCGTTGGAATAGCTTTTGTCGCCAGCGACAGCACCAGACATCAACATGGCTCACGGAAGCAACCGCGTTCGCACCGGGCTCTCGCCCATCCTCATGGCGACCAACGTCCTCGTTTGGATCTCGGCCGTCATCGTCATGGGTATCCTCTCGTACCTCATCTCGATCAACGGAGATGGAGTCGGTAGTCGCGTCATCTATATGGAGGTCATCGTACGTCCCCTATTCCCATTCCCGTCCCCAGCTCTCAGCGCTAACAATCCCCCGTCCAGTCCGTCCTCACCGTCGTGTTCTTCCTCGCCGCATTCTTCCTGACCGCCTTCCTCGGCTTCTACCTGATGTTCAACCTCATCTTCTCGTACCTCTGGCTCGTTGCAGTGGTCTTCACCGCCGAGGGCTACAGCCACAGCAACAACAACCTCCTTCTGACCGTCGAGGCCTTCAGCTTCATTGCCTTGTGAGTACTTTCCAAAAGGGGGGATGACGTCATTCCCAATTGGGTGATGATCGGCGCTGACACCAAACCAGTTTCCTCCTGCTGTTCAACATCCTCTACGACTGGCACATTGGCTACCGCGGCCGCAGGACGTCCGCTGTCGTTTAGGATACGCCGAAGCGAACAGAGTCAAGGGCCGGAAGTGGTGGCGCATGCAGATGCAATGCCATTTCGGGGCTGACAGACGCGACGATGCGGCAATGATTTGAAGCCCGATGGAATCGCTGGAATGGACATGAATGGGCAGATTGGATGACTGATGACGAATGGACGAAAGGTTGGTGGCGGAAGTTGTGTGTGAAAGGCGAGGCGTTTGGAAATGGATTAGCGATACATGCAGTTGTTACCAGCATTTAATACCCCTAATACAATATACCCTTTATTCTTCACATTAGATGCCGCTCTGGGTTTCGTTTCTGTCCCCTCGGATTCTCCCTCCAACCTGCCACGCCTTAATCCTTTCGGAGGTCCCAAACCCCACCTACCATAAGCAACCAGAACCGGACATCCATTCACGTATCCCCTACACCCTACAAATCAGACTGACAACCAGCAAAGTAGGCAGGATTCGCGGGAGAGATGGTGGCCTCGGGGTCCAAGGCCTCGGGGTACTTGCGGATGGAGCTCCATCGGGGCTTGGGGCAAGAAAGCTCGCCTGAAAGGTTTCGTCACTGTATCTTGCTTCCCTGGTTTCGTTCCCCCAGTTTGAAAGCCATCCGTCCTCCCAAGGCAGCCTGTGCATATCAACTTCAGGCCCAGTTTGTGACGGGTTGGTAATAAGTGGGAACTAGCAAGATGACTAACGGTTAGTCAACTTGCACATACCTTTTGGTGTAGCGGGCAGTTGTAGCAGTTCCCTGCATTAGCGTATGTAACGCCAGCCCCGTCACACAGTTGGATTTATCACTGCTGAGCCGGTGGGGGAATCGACTCCAGCATCCAGGATAGCATCCTAATTCCATGTCAGTTTCAATTTTTGTAGCGAGATCGTTCTGCAGATAACCTGAAAAGGTTCGCGAAACGGAGCCCGAACATTACCTCGTGATTCCACTCTGTATATCCACACCCCTCTTGTTATGGTTTGACGTTGAGACAAAAGACTCTGGTTCCCGTGTTTGTGGTTCCCGGCTGGACGTCTTGCAGATCAGGTTCCAGGCTGCAATGTTGCTCGTTAGGGGAGGAGGATAATTCATGTTCCCCGTTACTGTCTAGCCGATTCCCAATGCATGCGGCAGTGGTGATGGCTTCAAGGAACCGGCCGGCTCGGCTTGCCTCATTGATCTGGTGCTCCACGACTATAAAGGCTCAGGCTAAAAGAAAGAGTCCCCTTAGCCGGTGCGAAAATGCTTTCTTACTGGAAAGACCATATATGGCTTTCATTAATACAGGCTATCTCCCATTATGAAAAGACGCATATGAATACTGAAAAGGCCTTTCTATGTGTTAAAAAGGCCTTCTTGCATGTTAAAACGGCCTGTAAGGCGACAAGCCCAGACCTTACCGTTCCAGAGCAGGACCGTGTGAAGATTCCAGGAAGGCATTTCACACTAAGTAAGGGGACCCTTTCTTCTGGCCCGAGCCCTCGTACTGTGTCCTCGTCAGGCTAGAGCTGATGTGCACGGCCTCCGGTTCCCAGTTAATACAAGTGACAATGTACTCAACCGTCGTCAACCTCGTTGCCCTTGCCCGGCCCTCAGTCTTGGGCTTCTCGTATTCGGCCAAGAGGGCATGCTGTTTGGCGGCCACGGCTTCATCATACCCACGGTCGTCCGGGTCTTCGAAATCGTAGTACTTATCGGCGACGTCAGCTGCGCCACAGAGGGCTGCCACCCGCAAGAGATCCCACTGCATTTCTAACAGCTCCAAGCTGGGCATATGCTCGTGGCGCGGCAGAAGAAATGTCTATCCAGTCCGAATCCGCACTGCACTCTATCAGTATGCCAAGGTATCGCCCTAGCGCTAATCCATCACCCCAGCTTAGTACAGAATGTCCATGTCTTGGCGAATGTATACATTTGGCTTTAAGATGCTTCTCTTCAGCCAATACCACTGGACGACAATTCCTTCGGGGTTTCCCTAAGAGGCTTCAGGACAAGCCTCGCGTTCTCAAACCAGAAGTGGATCTGGTGGCTCATCGAGATGCCGTTCTTGGCTTACTGTGTGATACCTGCTGCCTTAAAATTCAGACGCCAAGCCATAGCCTTTTCAGGACCTTAAAATGTTATGAGTAGGTGGTTAAGGTTTGTGAAATTCTTCTTCTCACTTGTTGCGAAGGGAAAAATATGCGCTGCCTGGGGATCCGGCATTCCCGAAAAGACACAGGTGTGCCCATCTCGGTCCTTAACCTAGCCTCTATTAGTAATTAGATAATAATTATCAAGTCAAAACCTTACTCGATCTGCGAACCCGCTTCTTATTACTGAGCTGGGGGAAACAGGCATTCCCGGTTCGTTGAGAAGTGCCGAAGGTGCCGCTATCTGAGGTGGAGGAGGCGGATATGCTGGCGCATTGGGAGAACGACCTTTGGGAATATCTGTGTCGGTTAGACTGAGAAAACTGAAAAGATTAAGGAGGAAGAACGTACAGGCTCTGATTGCATTTCGCGCGGTTGTCAAGGTACCATATACCATCGCACGTTTTGCAAAGTTACGGACAGTATTAGCTAAACCAGATTCGCGACGTATGGAATCGAAAAAGGCGCGAATTTCTGAGACGGGCGCGACCATAAATACGGCTAATATGGTCGCAATTGGAGGTATTTCATAATGTTGGCACATTGCGCGAAGCTCATCGAAGAGCTCGCGTCGCGTGTCCAGCTCTGTGAGGTAGTCTTGTACTGGTTCGGCCGGCAGAGAGATGTCATTTGCGAATGTACGCATGGCATCTGGATCTGCCAAAGCAGCTGCGTGAATGCTGTCGAGGAGCTCAGCGCCCAGCGTTGCCACTGATTGCTCCATTGCTTGTGGTTCGTGGGAAGAGTTGTGGGAAAAGCTGGAAAAGTCTGCGGGAAAGTTTGCGTGAGCTTATATCTTGGATTAATTACGCGTGTACAAAACATCCGGAAACTCACGCACCGGCGAGGGTTGAGCTTATCGGTCGTCTTAGTGAGTGAGCACCGTGAATAAGGTTCCCTCCACATTTAATACTTCTGGATAAAGTGCAGCGACTGTAAGGCCCTAAGTATCACTCCCCAGGTAGATTATTCCTAAGTTAATTTAATGGGATATTCAGGGTATTCTGGAATTTCCTTCGAGCACCAGCGAACCTAATCCCGTTGCTGGACTGTGCGAAGAGGATGTGGAATTCTACAAGCAGTTCGAACCAGAGCCTGAGAGGAGCTTCCCTGCGCCTGCTCCTAAGGACTCGAAACTATCCCGAGAATTTGAGAAGTCCGTTAAGATCATCTCGGTGCTCGAGAACAGTGACCAGTACTAGAGAGCCGCTAGTATGTTTCAGTGAAACTATCGAATTCTTTCCAATCCCTTCCTGCTAAGATAAAAGATAAATGTTGAGACTTCACGAAAGAAAGCCTCGCGTTTTCACCGGCCCCGGTTTTCTCGAGAGCCCCAGGATCGCCATCAACATTCGTCGTCTCAGGCTTGGTATGTCCTCGGTCTAGGCGGATGCGTTTCTTCGGGCGGTCGCTTGAGGCCGAAATATGAGACTCCCGTTCCGTGTTCGTGTCTCTAGTGTTGGTAGTCCGTAAATCGGGCTCCGGGCTGTAGTGCTGTCTTTGCAAGTGGGGAAAGAATTCGTCGTCGTCGTCGTCGCCGTCCTAGTATTCGTTGTCCGAACCTTGAAGTTCGTCCGCCAAAACAATACCGTCGGAGATCAGATCCTCAGCCATCATCTCTTCATCCCTGGTCGTCCATGCTCGGTGTGCCCTGAGCAGCTGTGCCACGGTTCTGTAGCCTCTAGCTCGGCATATTGAATGGCTCGAATGAATTGACACTGACTTGCACCTTCAGTCATAGCTAGGTTTTCGCATTTGAGAAGAAGCTCGACCGTATCAAGTCTCCCTTGATCGGCTGCTCCCTCTAAAGCTGTCCTTCCGTGCTTGGCTGCCCGAGGCGCGTTGACGTTTGCGTTGAGTTCAATCAGACGTCTTACCACCCCAATCCCTCCATGGATAGCTGCGAGTTGAAGTGCGGTTGCACTGCCAGTGAATGCTGGCTTTCCGTTCACCCCGAGCAACACCTCCATATCTGGTAATGACTGAAGACATTGCCCCCACTACACTGCTGCTTGGAGGGGTGAGCGGCCATAGCGCATGCGTCTGTCGAGTCCATTGATATCAACCCCTTGCTTGTTAGTTAACGCGCGAGCCAGATCCTCGCTGTCTGGCCTGTCTGGCCTCTTTCCTCCCCTTGCTCTCTGATAGTGGCCAAGAGTGGAACCCCTTTCTTTGACCTTGGGCCACTCGACACCCTGACGGATTCTGAGTCCTCAACAAACATGACATCGACACGTTTTGGACGACTACATGCCATCATCCACAATGCGGTCTGGTCAATAACGAAGCCGTGACGCAACAAGACTGCGAAAATTGCTTCGGTATCTTTCTCTAGTGCCTTGTTTGCACTGATTTCTGCCACCACGGCAGTGAGAAGAGGAAATCTCATGTTGTCGATCAGTTGACTGTCTCAGAACCGATACTTCCGTTGATAAACAACCATTATCCCACGTGCGTAATGGGCCCGCAACCGCCTGTACAGGTCTTCGTACTGCCAGAAAGTACACCAAATTGTGAACTCGTCCGGCTCAATTGAGTCACCAGTGCAATCGATTTCCTCCGTCCCATCAGTGCTTGTGAGGGCGTGTGGCTGGATATTTTTCCGCCTGCCGCAATCGGGAGAGGAGGTGTTGCGCAGGTGCCAACTGGCAAATTCTAGTGTCGGTGGCTGTCGCGGCGTCACAGGGCGGCAGTTGCAATTTTCGCGCCTTCTATGCGCGCAATAAGCATTTTTGGGCAGCAGTAGCAGATCAACGCAGACCGGCACACGTCAACAACCGCCTGCGTCATTGGCTCAAGCTTGTGACTAGGCAGCAGCAACATGGAACTTTCCGGCATGACGCCGTTCTTGATGCGCCATTCGCTAAGGTGCCTACCTACTCTTCTCCTGCAGTCACAGTCTGTCATTTCCCGAACGTGGGTTGCATGCCAGTTGTCAAACTCGCGCGCGTGCGGAGTCCGCTTGACAGGCCTGCGAGCACGCTCTGATGCATAGAAAATAGGGCACCCGCATCGGCAATGACCCTATCCAAAGCCCTCACGACATGCGGACGAAAAACACTGGGCTGCAGCTCGGGCTTTCCCACGAGACGCGTTCGCCGACGAGACCAATTTGACAGCGCAACAGATTGCGGCTGACATGTGGAGTCAAAGAATATTAACGTAATCGTCCCGCAACCCTAGAGCAATCCCAAGTGCAGCTGCCGGAAAAAACCACACATTCCGAAATGTCCTAGTCTTACCCAGCCCACCATTGACGCTCCGCCCCGTCCCGTGGGGATCTCGATCTGACCGGCATGGACGATATTGACCCAAGCAAGGCCTGGTATGACGAATCCAAGACCATCGACTATCGCACCCGGCAGCCTGGCACTGCCAGAAGCCTCCAGAACAAAGATGCTCTCAGGCCCGGTCTCTCAAGCGGGGTATTTTGGGAGTTTGACGGATTCCGGCACGGTCGCCACGTCGAAGACCGCGAGTTTGGTTACGACAGCAATGGTTATTTGTGCAATGTGGGCCATGGGCAGGGGGATGCAACACGCCGTGAGATCAGGGAGCACATATTCAAGAAGGGTGAGAGCGAGATCGCAGACCCGCCGTGGGCTGAACAGCGCTTTGGCAAAGAGTTGTAAGTCCTGAGCAGTAAAATATGCTGGGCGAAGTTGATGATTTTCTGCGCCTGCTACAGGAATATTGGGCTACAAGGGGGCCATGACGATGTGATTTCCGACCTCGTCATCTCCCAGCTTGGCTCTCGTGCCGATGAGACTCGGATGGCGCCTGGTAGCATTAGGCGCAACACCTCCCCAGACCATTTCTCGCCCGGCCAGCGACCGGTTCGACGCTTTCTCGCTCAATTCGAGGCCAAGTGGGACCTGAATCGAGACTTGTGGGGCAGCTCAGACGACAAAGGCAGTGCGGATATCGGCTGGGGCGGCGGTTCGACGCACTTGGCATTGACAAATTCGCACAAGGAGGATGTCCTCTTCCAATACCACATGCGAGTATTCACGACTCAATCTGGCGGGCTACGACGGGCCTATACTGGGAGAGTATCGGGACATCTCACCGCTCCAAGCGATGTGAGGCGCGATCTTGACATTCATGAGATCCGTTACTCGGTTGGGCTTAAGACCACTTGGAAATTCGATCTTCCCGTCTTCACATTGGTCACGATGAGCAACTCCTTTTCCGGTCTGGAGGACCTTGGCGAGCTGTACGACGCGAGTGCCTGGAGGGCCGTCAATATTCGCCCATTGATCCGCGCAACTGGCATTGCGGCCTTTGCTTTCCGGGTTCGGTCATTGCTCCCAGGCTGGGCGGATCAGTGGTCACGCCTCCTTGACCAGATAGACAGGGTTCTGAGCGCCGATGTGAGTACTCGACTCGTTTTGTACCTAGTTCCTCCCATGGTTGTACTTTTGTTGACGACAGCGCGCACAGCTGGCCACCATGCTCCAGCCGGAGAGCCTCAGGAAAACTATGGTAGATGACGAGCAGTTGTTGGAATTTTACCCGCTTGTGCTGCAAATTTTGCGCATTGCCGCCGACTGGATCCAGGAGAGCATAGACGATTTGCAGTGGTTAGTGGACGACATGGAGCGGCTCTACTTCTCCCCGAACACGTCCGGTGATTCCTACGCCACCTTTCTCCCTCTCAACCTCAAAGCAGTGAAAGCAGAAGACGCGGCAATTTCCGTTTTCAAGAAGAACTGGGAGAGTGTCAAGTCGAAACAGCAGCGTCTGGCTAAAACGCTGCTGACTCGCATCGCAAGGAAACAAGCAGAGGTTGAGAGTCTCAAGGACGCTGTAAGTTTACCTCACTCTGCCCACTTCCCACATGATGTGTTACAAGCAAATACAGAATATGTGGCTGACCAAACGGAACCGGATTCTTGGAATAGATTTTTATGATTACATCTGTCAGGGAGGCGAAGAAGTCGACACAGCTGAACCACTATATCTTCGTCTTCACAGTCGTCACCATATTTTACCTACCCTTGAGCTTTATTGCGGTAAGTCGTCCGGCTCTTTGCCATACATCGTTGTCGACTTCTGACCAAATGAACACCAGACGCTCTTCGCCCTGGACCATTTTCGATGGGACGACCCGAGGCAGATCGTATCATTTAATACGACAATCACGCTAGTGGCAACCGCTACGTATGCCTTTTCCGGGTTCTTGATTTGGTTCACACGACGGCCGAGAAAGTTGAGTGCTCACTTGCTGGCTGCTGTTGAGTGGTTTCGCTACAAATTCTCGTCTGGCTGAAAGGATGGTGACTGATAAGCGGCACGTCTCATTTCTACGCACGGAAAGAGAACTCAAAGTCTAGCAAGTGCTGTAGTATGGATTTATAGCAATCAACAATTTCCCTGTTGCCCGCTCGCGGTGAATGCATTGGCCAACTCACAGTCCTACCAGCAGCTCCCCGTTCAGCTATACCATCGCCCCGCTTGCTTTACATTATTGTGCAACAAACAGTAGAAGGCCCAGTGCGATCATCTTTGAGTATTCGGCGCCCCGCCGATGTGCTCGCAACGCCTCGAGCTCCGTCGCGGAGTTCCTGTATTAAGTGTAATGGGGGAGGTGCAGGCCTCGCCCAGGCGAGGAGACAAAAACGGCCGAGAAGATCGTTTGGGAAGTGGACATCATCAGCAGACCTTTTGAAGACACCGACAGAGTCTCTTACTCTCATTGGCCCGTTGATAAGCTGGGTGTGTGTGACGTCGAGTTTATCGTGGAATCTTTTGTGGATAGTGTCCCACATTGTCGTGACAAAAGCCATATGCGGGAAGAACTCCCTCCCGCACATGGCCTTGAAGACGTCGAGGACGGCAAGCGAGGTGCCTTTCATCCGCACTTCGGTGATGTTGTGGAAATAGATGGCGCCAAAAACTTCCTGCTTGAGTTCGGCCAGCGTGTCTGCGATATTTTCGAGGGTGTCGAGGTTCTCATCTGGCGAGTCGACAAAGCCAGGCGTGTCAACCAATATGAAGGTCTTTTCAACGGCATTGATTTTCACCTGCACCCTATAGGCTTTGCAGACATCGGTGCCTTGACATTGACACCAGCATACAGTTAGTAAGACTTGGTCGAGTCACTTGCTGCCAGATGATAGTACTCAAGGACAATAATAGTAGGAAGTGACATACAGGGCCTCCGACTATCCACCCGAACTTTTTCGCTGGTCAGGGATTTGACAAATGAAGACTTGCCCGACCCAGAAGGACCGATAAGCAGGATGACCAAGTCCTTTTGCGATGTTGACATCTTGCTGCCCCTCTTTGGTCGTCGCGTTCAAGTTGGTGCGGGTGGAACCTTGGCTCGATCAAGCCTAGGGTCTGAAGCACAGTTGATGCAGAGGTGGTGAGACCGGTATTCGGTTGTGACTCTTTTTTCATGTCGCAAAATAGGCCCTGAGAAAACTGGGACGAATGCTCCTTGAGCCCCAAGTTTCGAGCTGGAGTTGGTTTGGCAGCTGTGGGGAAGACAGCATTTGGGGGACCGACGTTTTTCTTGAGGTTGGGCGCGCGAAAGAGCGCGCGGCCCTTGGGTTCGCCTCACAGATAGCCATTGGGTCAAACTGCCCAAGCATCGTGTTGGGCCCGGGTTCAATTGGTTGGGTTTCGGCCAAGGTACCTTATCCCCGCGATCAGTGTGAGTTGGCGATGCCCAACGAAGCCCATGTGGCTGGACCAACCCGAGGAACCTTCCACTTCAAATCTGCCCAACGCACGTTTGAGCGGGGCGGACCCAGGGTAATTGCTCTTCTGGGTGTGCTTCTTCTTTCTCTTTCAGTCACCCGAAATCCTCTCATGGCAGTCACGGAGGTATCTCTTTCGACCGCATATTGTTTCCTCTCTCAGCTTCCACTTCTTGAGCAGTGTTTCCCACATTGAACCCCCAGACTGAACCCGAGAGAGGCAGAATGGAGAAGAGAAACGCTGGGGCAGCGCGCCAACAAAAGGTTGAACGGGAAGGGAACCCAAGACAGCCTGACAACAAAGTAATGATTGCACTGCTGGGAGTGACGGGCGCAGGAAAATCGACATTCGTCAACACAGCGATTGGGAAAAATATGATGAAGATAAGCCATGGGTCTCAGCCATGTGAGCAATTGGTCCTAAATGTCTCTACACGCAGTAGCGGGCTTGTTGACGTCACTGACATCAACTGTATCTAGGCACCCAGGACCCACACGCCGTCAAGTTCCAGCTCGACGATCGCACCATCGTCCTTATAGACACGCCGGGATTTGACGATGACAAGAGGTCGGACGTGCGCATCCTCGAAGATATTGCTACCTGGATGGCCAAGAAGGGATACCTCAAGGAGCGAATGCTTGACGGCTTGATCTTCCTGCACCCCGTCACACACACCAGAGCCGGCGGATCAGAGCTAAACCGCACGAAACTACTCGAGAAGATACTTGGGGAGAACGCATACAACCGCGTCATCATTGCGACAACAATGTGGGACTACATAGTCTCGGAAGACATTGTCAAGGACCGATTGCAGAGCCGGTTCGACAAAGGGGGTGTTTGGCACGAGCTCAAGAACAACGGGGCGTCCCACGTCAAGCATTACAACACCAAAAAGTCTGCCCACGAAATTATCCACCGCATCATGGGCATCACCGACAGTCTGGGGGGGCCGCCTAAAACCCTTTTTGAGATGGAGCTCAAGGAAAAACAAGGACGTGTCGTCCACACCTCCGCTGGTAGGACCCTTGAGGGCAGGATACGGCTCGAAATCGGAATACTCCAGAATCACCTTGCCAAGCATTTGAACCAGTGTCCTCCTGACACGTATAAAAGTGACGGAAATCCCGACCATAAAGCGACCTGGAAAAAGTGGAACAAGGACAAGCGAGTGCTGGAAAACCAGCTAGCCGAGAAGAACAAAGAGCTCAACCAGCTGCAAGGCGTTGTTGTGAGTACTCCCCGATGCCCTATCGCCATTGAGCAGGGCGATCACTTTTCTCTTCGCCTCCACTACATCCAGGGTACCTACTTACTTTTTAGTTTGAAGGTTCGCTTCTTCCACATTCTGACTTCCATTTTCAGAGGTCGCTAAACTTGCTCCTCAAACTCTAACTGCCCATCGTCTCTATAGTGTCGCTGTTGAAGCACGGAAGTCGACAGCCTTATTGTTCGGTCATGTAGAATGCAGCTGTTGTCAGGAGGCGAGGGGTGCGGCCCAAATCGCCAGTTCAGCTGGTCAGGGGAACCAATCAGAATGAATCAAGTTGCCATTTTCCCCGACCAGCCCCCCCGCCCGGGTTAGGTGGTTCTTTGCCTCGAGTTCCATTCGCCTTGACAATTGCTTTGCCTCCGATCGTGCGTCCAGTTTCCTCACTTCCATCGTTCTCGTCCCTAACCAAACCAAAGTGCCGCGATCCAGATACAGACCATGCCACCATGTCCATCGGACCACCTTGTGGTGTTGCAAGACAGGTGTCTTCCGAGGCATTGTTGTTGATCAAGGTGTTTGGAGGTGATAGTGTTTTTCCCCAGAGAGTCTCCCTTCTTTTTATACTTAGGTGAGCGTGTCGGTATGACACAAACCTAAACCTCAAAGTTTTCCAACTTATAGTTATATATATACCATGCCCATCGGAAAAATGACCTATCAGGTCAGCCTGTGCAGCGCACCCGGCGCCTCTAATGCTTCAGTTTGAAGTCGATCTGGTCTTTTCTGTGACGCAGCCGTATCAGTCAAGTTCATCACGATCACTGCAGTGAATTAAGCGTTCGGTGCAAACGGACGTAACGATGAGCCCGCGCGGCTCCAGGTAGGGTCAACCTCAACTGCTGAAGCGTATTTTTTCATATGACCGACGAATCTCAGGCTTGAACCGAAAGCAATCTTCTTCGCTTGGAAGGACTCGGACGAGATGGGTGGGCATATTTGGTTGTAGCCCTTTTTTGAGAAAAAAGGAGCAAGTCTGAGACGGTCGGCAACAATTGGCGTCAAAGTTGGCTTCCCGAAACCGGAAATCGTGAAAGAGCTATTGGGGTTGTGTTGGGGAGAATTGAGGACGGCACTTTCCTTAGTCAACCGAATCGAAAGTGTTCCAAAGTTCTTGGTCGCACAGTCCGTCAATCCTGCGGGGGTCTCTTCACCTTGCAGGTAGTGGACGGGTGACAATGCTCGGCACTACGGCGCGCGATTGAAGGTAAATTGAAACTGATCCGGCCGTTGAATGCAAGATTCCATTGTCTCTGAAGCGATGCCGATGATGCAAGGGTTGTTGGAGGGTGGAGCTGGCTGGACTGGAGTGTCAGGCCGTGCTTGCGGCCTGCCTCTGAGGGCTCCTATTGGACTCGACCAGAATCGGACCCACTCACTTGCTTCCTTCCATTCCTTAGGTCTGTCCAACCTGCCCTGGTTCGACCCGTCCATAATCGTACCCACAATTGGGGTTGTCACACAGCTCCAGCTCGTCATCCGAGTCTTCGACAACAGCGCCCGCAGAGCTTGCACGGCCATGCAGCTAAAATGCACAGCCCATGCAGCCCGTGGAGGGCGGCAGGCCGATGCGCCGGGCGCTGCCACCCACCAACGCGGATCGATGAGGTAGACTTGAGATAGCGCGCAAAGGATGAGGTATTGGTTTGTTTCAGAATCGGACCCGCAACAACTCGAAGCCTTGCCATGGAGCTCACCTTTTTCCTGTCAGGGGTCAGCCCACTCTTCTAACTTCCAACATCGTGACACGGCAACCCGGATACTAGTATGCCGGAGCTGGTCCCTATTTCTACCATCTCCCTCCCATCTTTTCATGGAATGACATGTTGGGATTGGGATACGATGCCGATCTGGAGAACACCACCATGCATCACACGTGACTCACTCTTTCCACCCAGATTCCTTGACCAAACCATCAATTCCTAGGCATACACGGAGCCGAGTCGAGACACCCTCGACGCCAAGGGCGCCCCACCATGGATATGACAGCCGAGGCCGTGATTGCCATTCTCGGGTTACTGGTAGCAGTGCCGTCCACTGCTTTCGCCATTCGCTTGTGGCTTCAGCGCCCAAGTTCGACTTCACTTGATCAAACCCGCCGCCCACTGTGTAATTTCATCACGAACAACCTCTTTGAATCAGACTGACATTCTGCATCAGGGCTTCAGCAGCGCACTCCGATCATCTCGACAACACCGTTTCGCGGCAGTAAACGGCAATATTACTTTTGCCTCAAAAGCGCATATGGAGAGATGGCGGGGGTTAACAGAGTTTATTCGGAAGCAACTGAGTTATACTTGGAGGAAGCCAGGATGTGCGAGTGCAGCTAGCACTTTGGTCGGTTCCGGGTCACGGTTTGGGCGGGAGGAAGAAGCCATGTCGAGATCGGGATCGGAGTTGGCCGGGCAGGCTTTCACTGAGGAGAGTCTCCGTGGCATTTTGGGATATCGCTCTGCGTGGAGCGTTTGCTCACGAGCTGGTCAGGATTCGCCTGTTGCAAGATAATAGGTCCTGTGAAGAGTTGAGCTGTCGTCCGAATTCATCTTTTTCGTCCTTTTTTTGCATGTGTGCGATCCAGCAAAATAGGTTTCACCACCCTAAAATCGACGACCACCCATGCTGATAGTCAGATGACTCTTCGTCACGTTTGATCAGTCCAGATCAGCCCCGGCTCAGCTTCGACTAATATCTGCCCATTGAACAGCATAGCCTTCCGGGAAGGTGCAGTTTTAGCCAAAGGGCCCAAAGATGGTCCCGTGCAAGCAACGGCCCAGAATTGGGACATTCGCACCCGCAATAGCCAACCCAGAACTTCATGGACAATTCGTCCAGCCTTCGGCTTAGAAATGCTTATATCTATACTAGTAGCCCCCTAATATATAATTCACCACCTTACAGTGCAACTCCCTATCCTCGTCACCATAACGTAACCTGCGTTACAACCTAAGCTTTTATAATAGTCTCTCTTCTTCCCTATTTTTAAACATACCTCTTATCTCTTCTAATCTTATATTGTAACACCCCGAGCGTCGAGTGCGGCTGATCGGAGCTATAGAAAGGCTGAGCGGAGCTGAACAGAACTGAACTGGCCAAGCTAGTTCAGCCAGCGGACACCGCCATAATACTACCGGTATAATAGGAGCTCTCTGGCGGAGCTAGAGAGCGAAAGGCAGGCTTCAATTGATCGCTTCACTAACCCCCTACCATACAAACCCCCATCTTGCAGTGCAACCCCTATCCTCGCCCCCCCCTGACGCACCCTGCGTTACAACTTTTGAAGCCTCTACGATTACGAGGACTGTCAGAAAGAAAGGGTTTCTGGCCAGAGTCTAGAATACCACCGGTTGGAGTGTGATGGAAAGAGGCTGATCGGAGCTCAGCAAAGCTGAATGGAGCTGAACTGATATAGCCAGTTTAGCTGAGCAGAACGTTCAAGTATATAGGCTCTCTGGCTTCGCCAGAGAGCCTATAGTAGGTGCTGACATTTCGTTGTAGTCGACCCACGTCAAATCGCGCAGAAAAGACAGCGCCGATGTCTGAGCAACAGAAGGGAGCCGGCCTCGAGGGGGTGGATGCCAGCGCAGGAGACAGCAAGGGCAAGGATCAAGGGGGTCGGTCAAGCACCAACTAGGCGACTTTCGCTCTGATAAAAAAAAATCCAACTTTATTTCGTCTGTGTCTTGGCTGTCTGTGAGATACTCCATGTCTCGAGCGAGCTTCTTATGGTGCGTTTTCCATGTCTTGCATGCTGAAAGCCGTGGACAACTCTTGTACGGTTGCCATCAGGGCTCTTGGTGGCATCCAAGCCTTCCTCGTTTCCATCTTTACGAGCGAAGGGGGACAGTGCTTTGCTTAGTCACACAGCGCGAAGACTCGGAGACTTTCTGAAGCCATACTAGACAGTTCTGCTGGTAGCCAAGCAGAGGCGGGCCTTGCAGGGGTGGTGGGGGATGCACCCGGAGCTACTTGTCAGGCCTAAAAACGGCTTCTTCGTCAGGGACACTGAATTGACCGAAACTTTGAATTGACCGATCTCTGTTACCTTCCTGCCCATAGTAATTTGGCTGGTCTCTCAGGTATCGACTAACAGCTCGCCTAAATTTGGTCATTTGCATACATCCTTCTCCCGGGGCGCACGGATTCCAGAAACGAGTTTTGAAACTCTTTAAATCAGTCACGTTTTTAAGTCCCTGATTCTTACTGGCCAGCCAAGGTGCTCTAATCACGTAACCGAGATTCGCGCAAACCAGGCAGTACTTGCAATGCCAGTAAATTAGTATGAGCCGGCTTGTACTGAAAGCTTTAGCGGTCAATTCAGTGTCCCTGACGAAGGAGCCTACGACTGATGAGGAAGAAGCCGTTTTTAGGCCTAACGAGTACTCCTCTGCCGGGGTCACAAACGTTAGCTCGGTCAGGGGCCCACTGTTACTGGTTTGGTGCTCTCTCTGCCAGGGGGTAACAGTGGCTCCCTAGCCGGGCTAACTTTTGTGATCCCAGCAGAGGAGTAAAAGGGGGGACGGGGGACGGCGACCTTTTAGTGGCTGATTTAGCGACTGAGCGCCACTTTACCGCAAAAACGCGGCCGTGCCCTTAGGATAGGGCTAGAAATATCCCCACTTTCAACATACGTGTACGTTAGGGTTATAATGTGTTTTTAACCCACCGAGACCCTATAAGTCCCTAAAAGGAAGCAATTATGAGCTATTCCAGGGTAGAGGGATAGGATCTATAGAATTAGTTATTTTTTATTTGGCCGGCTGAGTGTATAAGCCATGCCCTGGTTCGGCTCAACTGCATTGCGCCCTATTCTTCTGTCTCCCCTGACCTGAGTTATACCGCCAGCGATGGGCTCTCCACCATGTTGGATGTAGCATCCTATTCCTACGACAGTCCTTTGACAATGACGATGCTTTGTGCTACGACAAGGCCACCTACCCATGGCATGCGTCACGCTAAAGTAAGGGTCTTCTGGACAAGAACACGTACTGGTATGGATACTACGTCGCGGCCCCCGTGGGGCGCAAGCTGGGGTTCCCGATTACCACGAGACATCATCATGCGAATGCGGGGTACTGAGTAAGGGCCGGAGAACTTGCCCGAAAGGATAAGGTTTGGTTACACAGCAAGTGGCTGGGGCCTTGAGGCCTGTTGTAGGGTCACATTTCAGATCCTTCAATTCCTCGCTGCTGGTTGGTAGACTCGATATCGATCACAATCTCATCCTAGTTGGCAGGTTCCCACGGAAGCGAAGCTATGGCATAACGATTATAGGTTTCGCGTCGAGTTGGGCTTGGAGATAACCTTCGACCCCCCTCCCCCCTCCCCTCTCCCACACGAGCTTGGTGGTCATCGCATTCCGTAGTTCTCAGGCTCATCACGCTGATTCACGGCCTCGTCAAAAGGGGCTAAAATCCGAGTCGCGGGCGCCATCCGCGAAGAAATGGGCTCTCATTGGGTGAACGACCGTTGGCTAAGGATTGTGGCTGCATGAGCGCAACGGCGATCGAAGAATCGCCCAATCAGGGCTAGGCATCGGGAGATGACGTCGCTAACAGGATAAATACACAGATGTGTACTTGGCCGGCCGGCCACCGGCCTGCATATCCACCAAAAATGACTTTGAACACTGAAGCCGGCCTGCAGATGAAGATAAATGTCGGGTGACCGCGGCTTGCCTGGGGACTTGACTTTGTGACATACTATGGCTACTTCCCTGCACCATGGAGCTGCCAAAGACCCGGTCATCGGCCCTTCACGAACCGAGCAACAAAACAATGGACTCGAATTTTGTCCTATGGCAGTGTGTAGGTCTCCCGCGGCCTTACCTCACTCAGATTATCCCCCCGTCTTGGAAGCTGACCCTGTGCAGTGCGAATGCCATGATCATGGCATGACGGTTGCCGCCATTCCCGCGTGCCCGCAGTGCTCGCATGTGCGCTGCGACCACTGTAGTCTCAAGCAAATCAAGCTGCCCGCCCATCGCGCTGGTGTCGGAGATCTTCCCCGCAGTGAACCGCCATCAGAATGGCCGTTTATTAGCCAGCCACCACTCCTGTCGGCACTCACGGAAGCAGGCCTTGCACCCATTTGTGCAAACGATGTCGCGGAATTCCGGGCTGTCATCCCTGTGTCTTCAAGAGACAACGAATCCGAAAGCTCCATCAGGGGACGGTCCGACTCCCCTTTCTCTGAAATTGGCATGGGAACGCCTGCAACAAGCATGACGTCGAGCTCCGACTCGGATTCAGCATTCGCTTCCGAGGACGGCGATGAAGATGGCTACACGATGGAGAGGCACATCTTTGGTGACTATCTCTGGGGAACGGCGCCGGGATTGGGTAATATCACCGACACTTTTAGCCCACTTGTCGATCTGCTCTTCGAGCGATATGAGCAATGGCGACAGAGGCCGACATCCGCCGCCGACAATCGCGCTCAATCCCATAGCCACAATGCCGGTATTCGGAGCTCTTCCATGCAGCCATCTCTGGATGCCGCCTGGTCATCTTTTGTCACTTCCCGAAATGGGGTACACGATGAATCAGCCCCCACTGAAGAAGAGACGGAAATTGTGCCCCCTGACCCTGAAAATTTTGCCGTCCTCTTCGCTTGTCCGTTCTGGAAGCGGGATTGCATTAGCTGGAGAGACTGTTTTAGATACAAGCTCAGACGCATCGTGGACGTTCGACAGCATCTCATGAGAATTCATGCCAAATACTGCTACTGCGATCAATGTGGACAAGAATTTCACACCACGCTCGCGCTCAACGCCCATCGGTCATCCATCACGCCCTGTCGACTTCAGGCCTTTCAGAGGAGATGGCTGTCTCAGAGCCAAAAAGAGGCTCTTAGAAATCGATCGAGAGGAACCCCCGAGAACCAATGGTTCGCATTTTGGGATATAATTTTCCCTCGACGATCAAGGCCCGTTTCGCCGTATATTGATGGAGCGTTGTCCGAGGACCTCAGCTCTTTTCTGGAATTTTTCCTGAGCGGCGGCCACGACACCGTCCAGGAGTCCGGCGAGCCCGGTGGTCTTGTCATGGGAGCTGAGAGCGAGCTGCTGCTGCTGCGTCTGAGTCTTCAACGGCAATACATTCGGTGGGCAGTAGCAACGGGGCATCCCACGACAATGGTGCAGGCGATCGATGACGCGATGCCACCTGCGCAGACGCCAGAGTGGTTCTCAGTAGATGCTGGATCGCAGTTTGAGGAGACTATTGAGACCGAGCAGGAAGTTGAGGATCTCAACCAAAGCCTCCCCAGAGATGACGCGCAAGAGACGGATGGCTTTCCAGGTTTTGAGTTCGTTAATTTTGACGGAGTGTGAATAGGAGTTATCAATCGGAAATTACTAGAGTGAAAGGTGTCCACGTACAGCAATACCTATTACAGTAATAAAATGTATTGTTTCACTTTTAAAATTCGGCCCTACCGTTTAGAGATACTCTCTCACTTATTGTGACGTCCCGCAGGTCGTTCCTTGGGCCAGCTCGGGTCTTGAAGCTTACCTAAGCAGTAATAATGTACTTCCTAAAACCGCCTAGCGCAGTTTAGTGGGATGTTTGTCATCTAGGCTGCTCGATTGGGGCGCACCGTCTTCAAATTCGTTTTTCTTTTATCCGTCTGTAGGATCACCCTCTCACGTCTAAACCATTATAGCTAGTGAAAATTAATGAGGCAGGAGAACTGCCTAGACATTCAAACAAAGAGGGCCAGTATATTGCGAAGCTACAGGTACTATCAAGAGGTTGTGTTCACATGCAAAACAGCCTTGGATATAGAAACCAACTCCCGATACAAGGTGCTCCTTAACGGAGCCGCCAGCTGAAGGCGCTGATCTTGTCGTTGAACCTAACGGCCGCCAGGTCAGGGATAGCAGAAGAGAACTCATAACTGTCGCCCTTGCACTTATAGTCCCTAAAGCAGGTGTTAGTCATTGCCCTTCGAATGCGACACTGCATCAATGTTGTCGGTACGCACGCGTAGATAGTCCAGAGGACGCCCTCATCTTGCGGGTAGATGGACGAGACAGCATCGTTAAAAGCCTTCAGGTTATCGTCCTGGAAGTCCCCTGCGCCGCCAGTCGATTAGCCCTTTTCGAAGGTGAAGGGGGGGGGGGGAAACCTATAACATACAGCAGTGGCCCTTTTGGCCCCAGTTGAGACACTGGCCGCGACCGTTACTGTCACTGCAGATGATGATACGAGCGCGGCCGTCTGAGTCAATGGCAGGGGCGGCGGCAGCATCGGTGCCCACACCGCCAGCTGCGTCGGCATCAGCAGCGGTTGCATTGGCGATGGGGAAGTCGAACGGCGCCGGTGCAGGAGCTGCAAAGGCAGAGGCTACGAATGGCAGAACAGAGATGATGATCTTGGCTGCGAGCATGTTGGAGTTTTCAGGATATGACAATAGAGAAAAGTGGTTTTTGTTGATGAACAAAGAAAGAAAAGCCAGTGTAGCAAGGAGGAGCTTGGGGGTTTATATATCAGCAGCCATCACAGCTTTGTCAACTGGAACTTTCGGTGAACTCACAATGTGGCTCTCTTGCTGCCCCCATCTTGGTCTTGAAAACAGAGGCTCTTGTTAACAGTACCTACTCTGGGAAGTTGATGTCGCCTGCTATATTGATTGATGGTGGGGGCGAAGAGTGAGAAATATACTAAGTCATCAACTCATTTTATTAAGAAATATAGTAGAATATGCTGACCAATTCGCCGCTGCCCGCTTTCGGGCGTATTAATAGGTACTTACAGGTGGGTGTTCCGGGGGCACATGCTTGCTATTCTCTGCCGGATATGCATCTAGGGTGTTCGGGTATCGTTGTTCGAATATGGGGACTGACCGTAACTTCATTTTCATATCTCCAAATGCAAATAAGCCTTACGCACCCTTGGCGAGTCCCTTTGCGGTCGTACGATGCTATGGGCAGTCTGCCTTGGCTAGCCCAAACCGTCCTTTTGTCCATATCCTACCCTAAGCGATAGTCGGCTAAGGATGGGAAATAGGACCTAGAAGCGATGCTTAATAAGTACACCGTCTTGGCAATCTGTCAATACAGCCTTACGGATAAACACCTGCAGCAGGAATATTTTCCGGTAAGAGCTTAAAGTTGCGGCGGATAGGGGGAAAACCCCTCTAGGAAAAAGTTTTCCCCTCACACCATTTTGCAGCCCGGTGCATATTCCTAGCGCATATTTCTGGCACGCCCGGTCAAGAGCTGAATGCGTAGATTGCCTCCAGATTAAGGGTCTGGTACTTTCGGCACAACCTCCTTCCGCGAGCCAATCAGAAAAGCCGAAGGGCGCGAAGCGCGTCAAAGCTACAGACACGAGCCGCGCTGAGCCGCGAGGGTGCGGCGGCTCGCTGAGACAACAGAGAACGGGTAAGTTGCATTGATTGAGCTAGCGGTCGCCATTGTGGAGTGGGAAGTTCTCTGCGCTGGGGAAATAAGTTTAGGTGCAGGCGAAGGCTCAGCCACCTTCCATTGTCAAGTTAAGTCTATTTTGGAGACAACTTCTGTGTGAAATAGAAATTCCTCGGATCAGGGTGGGAACTTATTAATAAGTACCTATCTATTTATCACGCCATTGACGGTCTTCATCATCGCAGGGGAGGCTCATTACAACACTTATAAATTGTTTTTTTTAGGTAATTTCTCGGCGGCAATTAGAAAGAAGGCGTCTGGTCTGCCCTGGGCTTGCTAGATGGATAGCTGCTATGCCGATGGCTCGGCGGGGCATAAGGAGAGAGCCATCCCGCAAGGGACTGGCATCGTAGACCGCTCCCTGTTGCGCAGCGACCTGTGCGGTGGCCGCGTGGGCTAGCCCAGCCCGCCAGCTTGAGATGTGACTGAGTATGCAAGAGCTAGTTGCTAGAGGTGACTAGGTACACTCCCCTTTCCGCCTGCACAGCCTATGAGCTTGTTTGGTCACCCCCCTGAAGATATCATTGCGGGCTGTTCCTTTCGTCGTCTAATAATCATCCAGCGCGACACACCCTTCTCGGGCCGCCCCGGCCGAAGCGCGGGAGAGGCTCAGAATCAAACCGCGTTCGCTCATGCGGGCGCGATGTATTGAATGCAGCCGGCGCTGCGGGCACTTCGGAGATTTGTCCACGTCGCGCAGGACAAGGAAAGCCTCATGTGCCTTCTTGGTGGATGAGGGCCGCCAAGGGGGCGACAGCGTCAACGATTCCGACTCGAGGGCGGGTGAGAATATCAATGACGATAACCTCATGAATTCCTGGAATTCGCGATACGAAATCATGTTCTGGCCGGAGCATGTCCGGCAGGCTGAAGCGCGGTGGTCCAGTGAAGAAGCTGTGTGGCGCTGGGAAAGGACGCCAACATTCATGTAATGCACCTGGTTTGAGTAAAAATTGGCGACAGGACTGTGAAGTGGCTAGCTGGGTCGTACACTCGTCTTGGTTTTCTCTCATTCCCCCACCGGATTGCCTGCATACGACTACAAGTTCGGCGGCTGTTGAAGAGTCATCTGGGAACAATTGTCAAGCATTTATCTGTTTCCGTCTTCACAATGTTTGAAGTTGCTTCCGTCTTATCAAAAAAAAATCTTAATCTTATTTACAGCGATTAGAGATTAGGTAGGCAGGAACAATATGAATATGGTGGGTAACTGGTAGGGATGGGAACACCCCTGGGAGGTCGAAGGCGAGTTGAAATAAAAAGACGGTAACTCCCGTCCTATCCAGGCTGGCTCCCTGTCCCAGCCCGAGGTCATGGTCGCAACTAGGCTGACTCTCAGTTTGGCTCGCCGACAAATGATGCGGTGCTCATGGACGAACTGCTCCGGTCAGCGAATATGATGCTGGTCTAGACGTGCGGGGAGATACCGCCACGCATATGCAGTTGTCGCCGGAAATCACTTGAGCGCAGTTGACGAGGCGGACTGAGCTCTTAATACGGGCTGATCCAGCGCATATCGGCAAGCCATCAATGTAACCTGGAAGGTATCTTGAGGATAACCCGCGTCCGCTCGCTAGAGCCATGCCAATAACAGTGCAAGAACAGCTCAGCCAGCCACAGTGTTTCTAATCACTTGCTTAGAGTCTGTATTTACTAGAACCAGATGGAACTTAACCAACACTGCTAAAGTGGCCTTCAGTATAGATATGCAAGCCGCCAACCGGAAAGTTGCGCAGGAATGCCGAATCGGCGCTTGACTCGGTTATCGAGGTGATGACATCATCACACCCGTATGTCTGGCGAAGATACTCTCTTGCTCGCCCGAACTGTCTGAATCACGACAGGTACAGCCTGGCTTTCAAGTGCTTGGCGGAGTATGCTAATCGACGTCCCGTGTTGGCATAGGCACTTTAGTCTGCAGCTTTGCCTAACAATTCAGACGCGGTCGTACACGGCTGGTAGGGTGCCTGGTGGGCACCTTAAACACGGAAGACTCATAAGTACAGCTGGCAGACGTGGCGGGCTGTTTCGCCGGTGAAGGCATTGTTTGATAGGACAGTGGCGATAGCCATTAATGAAACATCTTTTGGTTTCTCAAACCCGGGGGGGTATTGGGAAGTGAGAGAAACCAACAGGCGGCGTTGATTACAGATAGGTACCTGGGTACTTTGCTACACACTGGAGCAGTTTGTCGATGGAGACCTTGGTTAAGTGGTCCGTGCACGTAGCAGCAGCTGGGGGTGACCGGAGTGCAGGCCTGGGGTGGTACCAGTGGCAGAGAGAGGCCCACGCGATGCTAGGTGACTATCTCAGTAGCCCGCCATCGCTGGACGACCGCTTCTTGTCGGCATCCAGCGGTACGGCTGCCATGTTCAAGCCCGTTCGGGAATGAATCGCAAAGCACAGGCTCTCCGAGCGAGAGAAAACACGGAATGAGATACCTTGTGAGAATGAGAAACAGCATGTCAAACAATCAGTGTTGGTGTTGGCAGCTGGCTGATATTTATCGCGAAGGCGTTAGACAGGCACCTAGTCAGGCCCTCAGTTTCCTTATGGTTTCGAACAAGGTTCTATTGGTAGTGGTGTCAAGCTTAGCACTTATTAGAGCCAATTGTTGCAACAGTTATTTTTCTGTTGTGGTTCTGCCTACCGCCTTCCAGAAAATCCAGGAAAATGCCGCTTGAAATGAAGTGATCTGCCTCGCTAACACGCCCCGTCCTTTGCTCAATTACCTACTCTTCACGCTCATCACGCAAAAGCTATTTCGGCCATGTCAATCATCATCCCCCCTTTGCACCCGAGAGATAATGGCTTGGATAATGAGACGCTTCACTGGACAATACTTCAAACTGCAGCAACATGGGTTGGTTTGGTCGCCCTTGTCTTCACCGGAGCCGCCTTGATCAACCAGCGCTATTTGCGTCTTCGAGACAATGACCCAGGTCGAGAGTCGGCTGACCCATCCAAGATGAGCATTTTTCGTGCAAATGCTCTTCCCTTCTTCAAGGTCATCCGGGGAGAAAGAACTAGGCTTCCCTCGGTCCCCACAGTCGGAGGACTCATTGAAGCTGGTGACCTTGGCATGTGGACTTCGGCCACTCTCAGCTGTATCCATGCCTCTCCGGCCCAGGCTGGCTGGATCCCCCTGATGGAGAGCATAGTCTGCGGCATGTCCTTGGCCCGATCGCGAGACGGAACCACGGCCGGCATGATAATCCCCCGCGAGATGGAAACCCTTCTTCGTCGCTCAAAAGATTTACTTTCTTCTGACCACCCACTTGTCTCCCGGCTCCGGTTCTACGATGGTTGTTACGGCCTAAAACTCATCAACTGCATCCGAAAACCAGACATCTGTCTCTCGAACCCAACCCACCACAACCGTGATAACGACCGTGCACCCATTCGGCCGAAAACACCTCCCGAGCTGAGATCAAGCTCTCATGAAGCCACAACAATCCTATTAACCGCCATTCCAGCAGACCTCCCTCCGCCCTTGGCCTCCCGTCCGCGTAGCCCAGCAACTACCCCGGTCTGGCTTCTCAAATCCGGATTCGCCGTCCCCATTTCCGCCGCAGAAACCCTCGCCCTCGCCACCATCCTCGGCATCCCTCTCGAGGTCAATGACTTTACCCAACAAGTCCGCGGACGTGGTGCTTTCCATTCCTCCCTCGACTTTAGCTCTTCTACCAGACAGATCTCGCTTTCCATAGGCCACACCAGCAGTGGGTTCGCGATCCAAGGTGCTGCGAGTGGGTATTCCACTATGATGGCAAAACTTATCGCATTTGGATGTATTCCATTTGCGGAGAACGCAGCTTGGATTAAGTCGGTGTATGTGACGAGCGGAGTATTGGAGGCGGTTAGGGAGGGAAGGGCGATCATGGATGTATCAAATGGGTACAACATGGCTGAGGGGGCATCGATTGAGTATCTGTGGGGTATGCCAATGTGGAGGGATGTCGATGGTTTCTTTGCTTATGCCGGCGATTGGGGGGATGCATCCGCGGTGGGCAATCTTTTGACGGTGAAGGGGGGCAGAATTTGGCTTGAGGAAGGGGCTGGGAATCAGATGACTACGGCGACATGGCAGAGGGCTGTGGCAGGGATTGCCTTTGGCGGACTTGTGCCACAAGGGAGTAAGACATTGGTGGAAGCTGTGGCGTTCACGGTAGGAGGAACAGGGCTAGGAGGGTGTGTAAATGAGTTGGAAGGTCTGCTGGACGATTTACATAAGTTGGATGAGGAGCTGGGAGAAGAGAGACTGGCTCTTTACAGCGAATGGGTGCATGAGAGGTGTCGAACCAAGGACTCGGTCAGCAGTCTGGATGTGTGGAAGCCGATAAGGTGGAGTACAGCGAGGGCGGCGGTCATTTTCCACCGGTATATGACTTTGTTGGAGCTGCTTGCTGCTAGGTGTTGCATTGGTGGCCAGTCAGGAAGTGGTGACATCTTGGAGCACCTCTTCCGAGCGTCCCAAGATTTGATCGGAAAGATTTATGTCGCGGCCGTGAAGTCGCACCTGGCTAAGCACCCCATTGACGGAGCCCCTGACTGGAAGCTGTCGGGCGAAGAGACCGCCTTGGTGAGCATGGACCTTGGAGAGACTCTGTCTGAAGTTCGAGCCCGGGTGGTTCAGAGCAAAGGGGGAATCAACATTTACGACTTTGCAACAGTTGTTCGATGCATTTTGGCTGCCTGGGCCTGCCAAGTCCCGGTCATTCCCTGGAACGAGGAAGAAATCATGGACCTGGAACTCGGCCCCTTTTCAACCTCGGCTGCACAGCCGCGAGCCCGAAGGCTGGCAGTGCTTGCAGATTTGCCTCAAGTGGCCGGCCTGAGTTGATCACTACTGCCCTCTTTTTATGGTTTCTGAGATAGGTAGGTAGGTGCCTAAGCGCAACAAATAAAAAAAGGTGGATTTATAACTAGTATAATTTTGTCAATAGTAAACTCAATACCGGCAACTAAAAAACTCTAAACGATTCCGTCGGTAATGTTCGTTAGACGGTCAATGCCAATCCCTTAACCTTAGCCGTTAACCTGTTAACTACCCCTATACAAATTAAACCCCCAAAGCTTCGTTTCCAAACTAGGTCAGTATATCTCCTACTTTGGATTTATAATCGTTGATACCTATTACGCGTTATATATTATAATACCGGCGGCCCGTCCCCAGTATAGCACGAGACGGTTTACAACTAAGCTTACCACCACCCACATACTCTCCTTTGTACTCGAAACCCACTCCTTCTAAGCATTACCGGTCTTTAAGTACTTCGGCTCGAGGGATCCCCGCCTGATCGAAGTGTACTGATTATAAAGGTACGTTAGGGCTTTGTTTATGGATGATGTCAACTGATAGGTTTGGAGAACCTTTTACAAGTCTTCTAGATTTCCTGCCTAGTAAATTTGGAAAAAGTGCTACTACTGTACCGACCAGTAGAACTGCTGCAGCAACCGTGCTAATTACAGCAGCTACCTAAGTGACGTGGCCTTCGGTGTAGTGTTCTGTGTCTCTGCTGATCTTGGTCGGTTTGAAAATCCAGTGATTTTGAAGGAAGACGAAGAGCATGTCCTTGTCGGCCGGCCGGCAGATGGCAATATGGTCTTGTCAATTACTCTCGTCGAGTCTGTTGGCGGCGACACCGGAGAGAACGAATTCTCCGCGGGTGTTATGGGACTGGGACTGTAAGACTTTTAGGACTCGGTTTTCTGGCTTACTGAGGGAGGCTATTTGGTTTTGACGGAGGAAGGCATCTTCTATTTGAGGCCTGTTGGTTAGATTTTGTACCTATCTTAAGCATGTGGGACTCTGGGTGGCAAGGGGCGACCAACGGTATTCCTTCAGAGCCTCCTTTACCTCTTCACAGATTTTCAGATAGTAGATGCCTGCAATTTTACCACCCTTCGCCCACCTCCACAAAACCGACATCTATTAAACCGCAGAAAGGAAGCAATCATTCGAAGATCGATGGAGGAGATAAAAGAGCGACTCGGTAAAGGCTAGGCTCCTCTTCTTCAAGTTCCCCGGGTCCGACTCGGAGCTTGAAGCGTTGGCGAGACCAGGACGATGAGATATCACTCCGAAAGGCGATTCTCCGTCGAAGGTAAGAATGCATTTCTATAGGCTTGAAGATGTCGACGCGAATGGGAATCTCCGGAAACGGGGGTTCGAACTGAGGAAAACAGACATCTCTGCTAAGTCGCAGGCTGAAAGAGGCCATAGGTTAATTTCTACGCTCTTTAAAGAAAAGGATATCTCCGTAGATGGTGTATGCAACTGACAAAGCCTAAGATCCCCCGGTTGGAGTGATGTGCACCGCATCAAAGAAGCGGTGTACTTGGGCCCGTACAGGGGACGGCATTAGTTGCCGTTCACCTAACTTGGCGCTAATCAAAACCTCGGACGTCCGCGAAGACCAGTCGGGACGATAGGCCCAACGTGATATGAGTAGATCTCGGTAATATCAGACACCACCTCTTCCTCTCAAGACATCTCCGGCCCCGTCTACCCCAGCCCATCCCGTAAGACATATCGTCTTAACTCCCGCCTACTCCAATGCTTTACGTCCCCGACTGGCAGTCCTACTCTTCGCGATATAGCTCGTCGTGAATTTCCCATCCGGCAGCGCCAATCTTGGGCGCTGAGACGGGTAGTAGCGGTCCTTTCAAGGTAGCAACCGCTCAGTTCCGAAAAAGGAAAGGGAAGTTCATGGTGTCGATTTTAGGGTGGTGAACGTGCTGTTTCGTGCGACGAATCTGGGCACACGAAATTTCCTTTTTCGGACCTCGCACACGTGACATTGCTCACCCTAGCTCAGGCCCGGCTCAGTCTTCGCTTAGGATTTTCTCAGGTTTGCTCAACTTTACTCATTCTTGTTGCCATTTTCGGCAGGCTGCGCCGCAGTATGCTGAGTTGCTTCAACTCTAGCCGAGTGGCCCTAGAATTGGTCCCTACACCCTGCAATTCTCCTCCATTTGACAATCTCCCCCTTCAGCTAAGACGAAAATTCTAGATCATCGGAATTGTTGAAGAGCTCGGGCTTCCATGACGAGGTGTCAATCAACCACGTACTGCGGCTGTATCAGTCTTAGGGTCATCTGGGAGTCGTGGAGTAAAATACAAGCCCCCTGCCGCGATCCAAGCCGCTGGTTGGTTTTGGGTTTTTGGCCGCCGGCAACAGCGTGTTGGGTACGACCTTGAAACAAAAGGCTTTACTTCGCAGTGCCCGGAGCAGTGTCTCCGCCGCCTCGATATGATTGCCAAGATCAGGCTGCATGTGCACAACAAATGTCAAATTGTCAGTATCGTAGCTCCAACGACCTTGGCGAAGCAATAGTATATCTACACGTGTCACGGCACGTAAGGAGTAACCTCAGACAGAGAGAGATCACGAAACGGGATTGAATAATTGATATCCAATCGGCGGTTTAGCTGGCCAGACGACGAAAGGGCTTTACCGACTGGTTTTCTGTCATCATCAGCCGCTGCGAATCTTCGGAGCAAATTGTGGTGCTTAACGAGTAATCTGTCTCGTAAAACGCCAGAAAGAGGGGTTCTCTGATTCTGCTTAAATCGGCGTGATCGGATTGGCAGCGTGTTTTTCAGAACGTCGTGGCCTGATTTTTTATTTCGAGTCTAGGCTTCTTGGCAGTGGTTGTCAAGCCTTGCTGAAGATATGCTCGTGCGAAAATATGAGTAAAATGCCTCATTGGTTTTTTTTTTAAAAAAGTTATTCTCTCCGAAAATGAATAAGTATTTTAAGGAGGTCAACCCAGCCCCCAACAAATTCTGGTTCATCCTCCTTCACATCCAACGAGACAAGCTCCTACCATCCCAAAACTTATCTGCCCCCCTGCATCCCATCAAAGTAGGCGAAATGAAGGTTTTCGTTGGCGTCTTCGTCGCCCTTGTTGGACTGGCTGTGGCCAATCCTACCGTTCCTCCAAACAAGTTGATGGACCGCCAAGTCTGCGAATGCTACTGCGGAGATGGTGAGCTCTATGAGCCCACATTCGAAGATTGTGTGTTTTATGGCGGCTGCGATGGATGCTGCGCCTATATCGTACGTGTCCCATGAGAGGCCCCTTGCACATCATCGCTTCTTTGGGAAGTAGTTACTAACACAGCGTGTCTGCAGTGTGTAAGTGGGCACTGTTGAGCGGAGAGCATCGCCTTCGTATTGCCTTCGTACTAATGACATCTCTACATAATCTAGGGTTAGATGTTTTCATCCATCCGGACCGTTGGTTTCGTGGTCGGCTACGGTGAAAGATATAGAGTGCTGAGCCAGTGCTCCAAGCTAGATTAAAGACTTGAATGTCATGTAGCGCATTTCAATCTTATTTATTTACCCACAAGTGTTTCGTTTGGACATCTCTCTTTTCTACCTGTATTGCTCTCATGGACCCAAGCCCCACCGACTTGCAGACTTGAGGAGACGGTTCTGGTATATACCTAGGCGGATGATTCTGTCGATGGCTTTACGCAATAGCATCTCTGCAATTTTGAGTACGGTGAGAATTGGATTTGCTATGAAGAGCGTACATTCGTTTGAGTGCTGACGTACCTAACTGGAGCTTAAGGAGACAGTCTTAGGATGTTCCTGTATAACATCAAATGATCAGTCAGTCTCTGAGTAAATAGGAATGTACGATTACCGCGATCATAGAATCCAAGGAGTACCTCGCGTTAATCTAAGCTGTCATGCTGAAGAGCTTGAAGCCGTGGCCGTTCAACGGATGGTAGATTTTTTGTAACGCTAGGAGAAATCGAACTTGGACTTGTTAGATGAGGAGGACGCAGGCTCTTATCGGGAACCCACCAGTGGCACGGGGGACTAGCACACTTTTTCACCGCAGTTATAGCTAGTTTAGTTTGCACATATCGCCGTATTGAGCTAAAGGAAGAAAGCTGTCATCAAAGTGAGTAAAAGGTGTGGTGGAAACATCGACGAATGTCCCGTCTGTTTCCAGGTTGTCTCTGGCTGGCTGTTTTGCCTGTTGTTGATTTGACATCAATCGCAGAGAGCTATTATGCCCTTCAAGAATGAGAGCTCTGCATTGTGGCCGTCATCTACGTGCAGCGGTGGAAGCCCTGACGCCTGCCATCACCTATCGCCTCCGTCAGCAGCACGCTACGGAGCCTGTGTGTTGGTAGCCCCGACGGCGGTAGTGACGATCAGGCTCTGGATCCCCAGCTTCTCCAACTCATCGACAAATGCGAGACTTGGCGCTAGAAGTCCAAAATATGATTTCCGACGACGCCAAGGGGCTGTCTTGGGTGTTACGGAACAAAGACGTCGCTGCCTTCAAGCAGAGGCTCAACAGCATTAAAGGCGTAACAACGGACACCATACTCTTATCCATATAGTATGTATGCCCTCCCTCAATCGCTCTCCTCATACAGAGACAGGAAAGGCAGGTAGGCGGTCAGTGAAGTTGATATGGATCTTGCCAAGGCATTCCGCCAATTCCTAGAAACCAGCCGGAAGGAGGACATGCCATATGTCGCTGCTGGTAGTGAGTGAGTGAAGGCGCTCACTGTACCTGATTGGTGGGAGATAGTCGGATGCTTGACGAAGAATTGCCAATGTGAGATCTCAAAGTTGATGCGTGAGAGAGACGACATAATTTGTGACAAGGGGCAGCTACAAGCACTGTAGCGGCGGCTGGGAACAGTATGTGGCCCTGTGGGCACTGAAAGATTTGATTCTGAACAAAACACAATAATTGACTATGGCCTCGAAGGTCCTTGCCCTTCTCAATCGTAGGCCATGTCAGTCTATCTATATACAGAGGTCCTCCTGGGACCGAAGCTCTCGGTCATTCCGAGTGATGACTTAGGGGGCGCTCACTGGCGCAACCTCCCTATCCTTTGCGGCGCGATACGGAACCTTCCTCTCCATCGCGGCGCAATACGGAACCTTCCTGGCCATTGTGGTCCGATGCGGCTCAATTGGCGCAGGCCAAGGTTTGTGAGGCGCAACCTCGATGATCCCTTCTCCGGAGTCACCGAGATTGGGCCTTCGGCCTAATTCGGCTGTCAGAAACGTTCTGGCCATTCTGGCAATTCTGGCTGTCTGGCAATTCTGGCAATTCTGGCCTTCTGGCTCTTCAGGGGCCTTCAGGTGGTTCTGGGTGTTAGGGGCGTTTAGCGTGTGACATATATGATCCATAATCAAATGCGAAGGTGCAACCTTCGTATTCCGGTACCTCTTTTGGAAGTTGGCTTAACGGTGTGTGGATAGGTTCTGCCGGCCGCCACACTTGCAGTCTGTTATCTCACCGGGTGTGCTGTTAAAAACGCTATACCACTGCTTTGATCGCTACTAAGAACGATCAGAAGGAAGGGGGTTGTAATTGCTTCTGTTCCCCGCCTCTCTAGGGAAGCCAGAGGGCGATCTTTAAGAGTATCTGATGCATGAACTAGATCGCTAGATTGTGGCTGGCCGACTCTTGGAGCTCATTATGTAACGTTTTAATCACTTTAATTTCCTAGCTAACTAGAGAAGATGCATACTAAACAGTCTAACGACCATCCAGGTTTGATAATCCTTTAGATGGCATGCTAGCTTTCAAAAACACTGCACACTGGAAGGCTTGTGGTTTGAGGGTAATTAAATGGAGTTGTAATAGATTGATTGAATTGCTTCTTGTTCTTCGGCGCTCTGGCTTTGCCAGAGAGCCCCTTATTATAGTACTGCGCGGTGGCAACAGTGGTGGCAAACCGTGGTTCTGGCCAGCTGAACTGACCACTTCAGTTCAGCTCCTTGAGCTCTATTCAGCTCAGTTGGCCAGACCTTCCTGCGCATTCCAGCCCTTTGCCGGAAACGCCTTTTCTGACAAGATAAAAACTTCATTGTAAACTTAACCACTTATATCACCATACTCTAACATCTCTTTAAAAGGAGTTGAGAATTTAAAAGACAACTTATATATCCTAAATAATCCTACATAGGCTAACTTATTAAAAAGATAATATACAGACAGGTAATGTTGCTGTTGTCGTCAGCGTCTCCATCTATACTGTATCCTTCTATAGCATAGTATAGTAATGCTATAGGTTTGAAATTGGCGTGATTAGACCCTAGCTTGGTTTTTTTCAAGTTTTTAGTAGGTATAGGTTGCTCAGCTTTAACAATGGCTTTCCAGGCCGAGTCACACGCATACAGAGTACGCGTATACGCCGTAATTGTAATTGTTGTCTAGGAGCTATCCTTATACATTATGCGTCATCTGCTTTTTATCGAGAGGAAACTTTAGCCGGGGGGACTGAAAAAGGGCTTCTGAGGCTATGCTGTGGCGGCGTATAGGATCACCCTGGCTCAGGGAAGAATCAGGGGAAGCTCAGGACAAATCAGCCACAGCTCAGGATGACGGACGAAAAAGGAAATTTCGTGTGCCCAGATTCGTCGCAGACAACTAGGCTGTTTCCCTGTCGCTCCTTCTTTCCTTCTTAGCACAGCGAGAAACGCAATCCGCTGCCACCGTTTGCCGCTCATCGTGCGCCGAGCCCCCAGAATACATTCAATCCCCTCCAGTCAAACGATTCTACATCTTCTCAACCAAGTCACACCGCCGTCAGTTCACGTCTCCGCCACCACGGCAGCAACCAACATCCCCAGCCCATCCAACCCCGCATGCCAATCATCCAGCGCATCAGCAAACATCCCCCCAAGCTTCCCTTGCGCCTTCGCACCATCGTTCCCAACATCCTTCGCAAGCAACAAGTCGCCCACCGTGTCGATGCGCGGCTGGTTCGTCGTGAGCTGTTCCCATTCGACGTCGTACTCCCTCTCCCAGGCCTCGGCACTTTGCGCTTCCCATAGGAGCCTGCTGCTTGGGAGGGGAATTGAGTATGGATCTGCGAAGATTTCGCAGACGTCGGCGCTGCCTGCGACGAGGTCGAGGAGGAAGCAGACTACGACGATTCTGGATGGTGTTAGCCATTCAACAGAGATCATGGGGAGTCGGAGGGCGCGCGCTTACCTCCTTCGCGTTTCTTCGAGAATCCATTCCTCCCAGGTTGGTCGGGTCAGTCGAGCGTGCGGGGGGCTGAACGGGCCGGGGCAGAGCTGGGTGAATCGGCCGGCCAGTTCCTGCGAACTGTTAGTGCTGTGATCGGAGCCCTAGCGTTGTGTAGGTATCTCACCCTGTTTGTCTTGAGCATCCCCCCGTTGACTAGGAAGTAGCTAACCCCTGAATCCATCAGCCGCATTATGGTGTAGATTACCATTGCCTGAAGTGATGACAGCGTCTCGCCTGGAGAGAGTTCTTGTATCTGCCAGCCATCAGCGACATTCATATCAATGAGAGCGACACAGCTACCTCCTCGGCAATACGGCGATGTTCTCCGTCGATGCTTTCCCAGAGAAACCGGCCCGAGCTGGGCGCGCGCGAGACGAAGACTTGCGCAAGGGTCATACAAGCTGACAGTGGTCTCAGGAGGCTGGGTCCTATGGAGACGCACGACATCGATACATCTTGGAATGGCGACCCTGGATCAAAATGCAGCTGGCAGCCGAAGTGGTGAACAAAAGGGGGCAGGTTATCCAAGCGCGTCATCATCCGTGGGAACGACCGAACTGTCGATATGATCAGCTGCCGACACCCAGGGGTGATGTTTTGGCGGGGAAAGGGGACAAGAGTGGCCCCGAACGGCGTCGGCACCAACATCGAAGGGTTGCACATGGTCAGGGCTGTTGGGTTCAGGGTTTCAGGGAATGGGAAAATGTCCGTGATACCGTCGTTGGATGCGAGGCTCGTCATCTCCAAAGATCGGAAGATATCCCCTGCCGCGTCAAAGTCATCGAAAGTATCAAGGGTGCCCTGTAACGACAGAAGTTCGACATTCTCCTTGCCCTCCGAGAGATCCGGAGAGCCCTTGCCATACACGCATGCCGCCCCCTTACCTACGCATCGAGAGCAGGGCTTCTTGAAATCGCACTTCACCTTGCCACTACGGCAGAGATGGCAGGCCTTCGGGCGGACAGGTCGGCTGTCGGTCGTTGCTCGCCGTCGACAGTACTGCTCATGGCGTACATGTGAGATCTCTGAGCGTATTTGTCAGCCACCTACCTGGGAAAGGAGGGTGAAAGCCCAATCACTGACCTTGATCGGAAGGCTTTCCGCACACGGAGCAAAAATATAACGATCCCATCACGACGGAGAATGCCGTATCTATTGCACCGCGTTCGTTTTGGGGCTGACCCAGCTGGCCGGTTATCTTGTTGAAACTTGAGGTTGAGATAAAGGTGAAACCGGTCAGTGAACCGTGACCCCCACGGATCCTTCGTTTCTGTGCCGCCCGGTCCGATTAATCAGCTCGAGGCCCTCCGGTGCCCTCCTGTTGGCCCGTTCCGAGACCGCCCCGCACCCGAACAAATCCCCAATCTAGATGACGACCGAAGACTAGGCACGGTCAGAGCATTTGAGAAGCCACGCACGATGAAGGCACCGGTCAAAAGCCAAGTATCCTCAACCCCGTTTAGAAAACGTCTCATTATTCCATTCTGCTAGCGGGAGTGCCCCGAGCCAAAAATTATTCATGGAGCCAGTCCAAATCTGCGTACTCTTTGCCTAGATATCCTGCTAGGTCTCAAAGTACAAGCTCAAGTCTCAGGTGTCGTCAAGGAGAACTTCTTGCTTATCACCGGACCGTCGCGACTTGAGTTGGTGTATAGGAGAATCATTTCCCTCCGCCCTCCTACCAAGGCATGCATCGACGGCCAGTACATCGACGTCCCCATGATCCGAGGCCCGCGAAAATCCGCGCAATTTTTATCGCCGAGATACAGCTTCACGACGCCGCCAC
>Ga0247758_1000450_pt1 | contig 36403 bp, 42 predicted proteins | sample UWRJL156409C4_FD_180950 | JGI IMG/M metagenome (GOLD analysis project Ga0247758, IMG submission 180950) | Plant litter microbial communities from Arlington Agricultural Research Station in Wisconsin, United States - UWRJ-L156-409C-4 | ecosystem: Environmental > Terrestrial > Plant litter >...
ACCTACCGCTATACATCCCGTGCTACGGCTCACGTGATATCACCTACCGCTACACGGCAATACATCCCGTGCTACGGACTAGCGAGGCCACATCTTTCGCAGCAGTTAGCGGCTCCGCGGCAGGGGCTGTATCTACTTACCTTATGCCACTTGGGATAACGGCCCTAGAGATCAGGGAAAATGCAGGGTCTTGAGAGGTGGTAACGAGCCACACCGAATGCCAAGTAAAGTGGAATTGCGAGCCGTGCGGGAGGAAGGACCCCAAGTGCCGTGATATGCCGGCTTGCAAATCTCCTCCTTCGGTCATATGCTAGTCATATGGTCATGCGGGAATACGGAGCCCCGGTTGACGGGTGTCCATCCGATTCCAAGGGATACCATTGTACGACCTTGGGCGTCACCGAACTTGGAATGGTAGCCAATAGCCACCCTTCTCCCCGATCAATCAACGTCAACCCCAAGCAAAATAGGACTGGGGCTGGAACCTTCCATGTTGTGTTCGATAGCAATGTAGGATCCCGGGACTGCGACCAACGCCACGGCAAGATGCCAAGAGCGAACGGTCTAAACGGTCGGGGACGGGGACGGGGGTCTCGGGGTACAACATTGCCGCCGACCTGCAGGCGGCTCCTCGTACATCCTCCAACTTCCCCGCAGCAACGCATTGAAAGCTCACAATGGCCCACGCCTCCATTTACGACGCTCTCCCAAGCCCCACTTCCATTCGGGTCCTTCTTCTGGCACCTGGCAAGCCAGATGATGAAATTTTCTGCTGGATGGTGCCTTCCGATTTGGACGCGGACCATGATAGGTTCCCAGATTCGCCTCGGCCAACCGAGTCCATTACCATCGCAGACGGCAAGACAGCCACCGGGGAGTCACGTCGATTTATGCTCCCGCTTGACATCTACTTTTCCAAACACGAAAATGGGGCCCCAATGCACGAGTTCCAGCGATACTCGGCGCTGTCGTACGTGTGGGGCGATCTCAATGACCCCAAACACATCACTCTGGATGGCGAATCTTTCCCTGTCACCAAGAATCTCCACGCGGCCCTTCGATGCCTCCGCCGGCCAAATGAAGGCATCAGGCTCTGGGTCGATGCGCTTTGCATTAACCAGGCCGACTTCGAAGAGAAGAAGATCCAGATCGGACTGATGAGAAGAGTCTATGAGCAAGCCGAGAGTGTTGTTGCATATATCCCGCTACCCGACGAGGACCAGCAGAACATTGTGGAGTTGGTACCCGAGATCATAAAAGCCAGAGGCCTAGTCCTGAAAGCGCTGGCCGCTCTTGGCACCAAAAACCCAGGATTGGACGGGCCAGAGAAAGCTTTGAGCTCCGCGCTGGCCTACCAGAACCCGAGCCCCACCGTATGGCTCAACACCGATAAGGGCGATGACTTGGAGGCCATCACTATGCGACGCGCACTTGACCAACAGGGCGGTGGTAACACCCTGGAGACATTTGGCCTGCCGGCGGTCGACAGCCCGTTATGGGTTTCCTGGAGGCGATTCTTTGCGTCTCCGTATTTCGAGCGCATTTGGATCTTGCAGGAGTTCTCTCTGGCCAAGAACCTCCGTTTCGACCTTGGCGCAAAGTCGATCGACGCCGGCGTCATCATGCTCGCCTGCGACGCCATCAAGTCGTACAGCGGTGCGAAGAACTCCGAGTATATGCAGCGACATGCGGGTCATGATGAATCGCCCCAGTCAGTGAATGGCCTTCAGCGTGCATGGACAATGATCCAGGAGCGAGCGCAGGTGAAGGCCAAATTCCAAACAGGGCTCGTCGACAAACTGCTGCAAGGGAGGCGCTTTCTTGCAACGGACCCGAGAGATAAGGTCTATGCGCTGCTCAGCCTGGCAAAGGATGGGCAACTCTTCAACGAGCATGTTAGCTACGGGCCTGACGAGACGCCGGTCAAGGTATTCGCCAGGTTCGCCAGCCTCCTGGTGGAGAATGGCCACGGCGAGGCCGTCTTCCTACAGGCGGGGATGGGCGGCTCGTTATCGCGAGATGGACTGCCGTCATGGGTTCCAGTAAGTCATGCCCCCTGTTGTCGGGCTCTCTCGAGCTTTGGCGATGTTAACAGGAAGCGTAGAACTGGACCGACCCGTTTCCACGTACCAACCCTCCAATCTCGACCTCTCAACCAGCCCCCAAAACCACAGCAACAAGCCCAATGCGAGTTACCGATCACTCAAAACTCACCGCCCGCGGCGCTATTCTAGACAGAATACAGCATATTACCGAGGAATTTCCGCGGTCGCCGAATGAAGAGTTCAAGTTCATCCGCATATTCGTCAAGTCGGCAATGCTGATCAACCGTATCATGTCTGCGAACAAGAAGCCGGAAGACTCGGCCGAAGATGCCGCCGACATGCTCTTCAGCGTGATTGTGCGGAAGGAATTCCACAGCGAGGAGGCCTTGCCAGCCTTGAAGAGTGGTTTCAGGTCGTTCCTGGGTTGGTTCCCGGCGGTGGTGAAAACTTCGTCTCAGCTGACGGAAGGGAGGGTAGCTATCGTGCCGTTGGATTCACCTGATGACTTTCGACTGTTTATGGACGCGGCGTTTCGGTCGACTAGGTGCACCCGGTTCTGCGTGACGGAGCAGGGATATTTTGGGCTTGTGCCCCTGTGTGCGGATGTCAATGACGAAATAGCGCTGTTTGATGGTGGCCAGGTCCCGTTTGTTCTCCGGGGAAGTGGGGGAGCGGATGGGAGTTACTTGTTGGTTGGGAATGGGTACTTCCATGGCTTTATGGATAAGCAGCGCGAGAGATCTACGGCTGCAGAGTCACGAGATATTTCCCTGGTCTGAGGATTGTCTTTAGACTACGCTGTGCTCTGCCTATTTGCAAGGTATATACCTGTATTGTACACCACAGGCCGTGAACGCGTGGTGGCAAACCTTAAATTTACTTTAAGGGCGAAGTCTGGTGTTATACGATACTTTGGTAACCTCCCAAGTGACTTTTCAGGAGCCTCCTTTCTGTGTACTTGAACACAGCCCACGCAAGCAGCGAGAAGGCGACCTGGAGAGAACCCCTAGTCAGCAAACTTTGATCGGCGGAGAACGTCTGGAGTTCAGTTTGACCGACCACAGCAGCCGCTACCACGAAGTACCTATCGGGAGTTTCAGAGTCAGTGTGAAGTGCTTTGAATTTGACGATACTCGCATGAATGGAATATTGAAATCGTTGTTGGTTACCATTTAATGGGGGGATTATCTGCGAACACATCGACCTTCATGCCGAAGGAACCCGATAGAAAGGTCAGCGGTAGGAAGATGAACGTAGGCCAGCTGAGTCTCCATAAACTGGAGTTGAGTTCGAGGGAGAGGCGTGTGTCTCTGACGGCTACGGACTTGTACAGCTTCACAGCGAGGATATCAGCTCTTGGTCTGACTGTCATTGTCCTCACGGGGTTGGGCTTACCATGTCCAAATGGCCCACGCGAAAAGCCATGGAAATTCTTTGAGGACATGCCCTGCAAATTCCAGGCGCTTCCTGGTTTGAGGACGAGGCCAAGGAGAACGTGTGCTTGTCTATGGCACAGTTCCCTGTCGAGCACTTGGCGAGGTAGTCGAGTGAGCAGGCTGTATCGCTGACCACCTGGCTCCATCCATTCCCGGTCCCTTCAAACATGGCATCCAAGGGTTGCGGTTTTGGAAAAGGATCTGTGGGCTGCACGGACCGCAAAAGGAGGGTTCCCTGAGACATCTGCCAAGTAGTCGTAGTTGTCTAGATACAAATCCAGACTCGGTATCTTGTTGGCATTGGTGGTGTGGCTGGAGTGAGGATTCCGATCCGATATGTAAACATCGAGTGTAGGTAGTTACGTATGATAACGTGGAGAGCAACGTGAAGCCAGGGTTCTTACACGAGTCTCATCGCCGTCGCCACATCGCAGGGCTGGAGGGAAGTGGACAGGAATATTAGCACATGGCCCCGAAGGTTACAGAATGGCGTTGATGGGCGCGACTGATCGGGCTTCTCACCTTCGATAGATAACTATCGAGAGCTAAGCCGCTGTGAAATGTTGTAGATTCCGGACGTCACTGGCACAACCTATTTCCGGGGTCGTCCGAGGGTCGGCGCCAGTCCACAACAAAGGCAACGCCGGGATCGAAGCCGCCTTGAAGGGGAATCTCCTTCACCCGGTGACCTAGGTTCCTAGCTCGGTGATCGGTCATTGTTGAACTCTGATCGAACTTCTCAGGCTGTTTGCTGCGATCGGAAGGCTTGAAGGTGACCGATGTTGTCAGGAGAAACTTTTGGCAGTTCAACGAACAGTCTAAGTCTGGGGCCGACAACGCCGGTCCAAAATTTGCGCGCAAGATCTCAAGTCTTACATGGCACCTGTCATAAGAGTAGGAAGGAGGCTCTGGCTCGGGTTGGCAACTGACCCCACTCCCAAGTTCAGGTGCCAGCATTGGAGGCAGTCCGACAGGGGCCTCCCGATTCAGTCAATCAGGCATCACTCCAGCTATTTCTTCACATTCTAAGTTCACGGAAACAAGCACGCTCTGGCCCGTCCCGGCAAGCCCCCGACGTCATACCTATCGCCTGATAAAAACGAGAGAATCCAGACCCTCGGTGCCGCTTCGGGGTAGCGACCCAAGCAGCTGGTATCACAACTTCCCAATTGCATTCTTCTGGGGAAGTGTTGGAGCTAGCCAGACAGTCGGGCCCTCCGTGATAGGTCTGACTTGCAGGTGTCGTACGTGACGGGCAGTTCCCGGCCGAACTAATGCAAGTCACCACAGCACAGCCGCTAGGCACCATCATTTTCTATTCGCTAGGCCAAGCCATTTATGTATCTCGATTTTTCTGGCAATGACTGCGCACCAGTTCGCAGCCAGGAACAACCATTTCGGTGCGTTCTTATGACAACTGCGTCTCAGGTCCTCGCAGCTCATGATCTTGATGCTGATTCACGTCGTTCGAGGGCGTTGCGATTGAGGTAAGAGGAAATGCAAACTTCAAGCTGAATTTGAGGCAGTGCAGCGGCGATAGGTTCATGGTGTAGAGACGCAACTTCAGCTTCATCTCACTGAGAGCTGGATACGAGAATCTCTAGATTCTCGATTAGGGTGTTTTGACGCGAATGAAGGATTCACTCACTGAGGCCTTCGGGTTCATTGTGAACGACTCAGATGAAGTATAAAACTACCAGTTCACCACCTCCCAGGATCCTCAACTTCAGTCAGCCAAACTAGCCTCATCTCATCCACCACTTCAAACACAAGACACTAAGCCTTTCACTTTTCACCTCAAAAATTACTTACCTACGATACCACCTACCTTCAACTTCAACACTCAACCCAGCCTCAGTCCAAAACATCCTACCCACTCTTCACCCCAACCTACTACCCACCCTCAACTTTCAGCTACCTTCAGTTCCAACCAACACCCACCCAAAACAGAGACCCTTCTTACAACAAAAACTCACCATGGCCAACCGCTTCATCCTCATCAATGCCGCCACGCGCACAATCACCGACATCGACAACATCCCCATCCCCAACCTCCAAGTCGGCTCCTTCCAACACACCTACGACGCCCTCACCCGTGAGATGAAATCGCGAAGCGGCCTTCGAGCTGCCCGGCCCCACCTACCTGCGCGCGCGCAACTCACCCATGGCCGCGCACGCCGAGGAAAACATCCTCGACATGGCTGGACCAGGCATCGGCCCCGCCGGAACGAAGCGCATCCTCATCACCGCGGCGCTCATCAACATCGAGCCGTGCCACCACGTCGCTACCTGGGGCATAGAATAACTGCCAGAGCTTCTTCCGCCAGGGCGGCCGGGTGAACAAGGGGTTGACTTGTGACTTTGTCCCGGGGCAGGCGGATACGCCGATTTTCTTCATGGAGGGGCAGCCTGCGCAGGGGGCGATGTCAACGATGTCGCGCGCGCTGGTGAGGATGAGTGCGGCGGATGCGCATACGTATTTGGCGAATTTGGGGGGGGCAGCGATGCAGAATTTGAAGACGAAGAAGTGGGTTGTTGCGGGGCAGGAGTTTATGTTTGCGAATGAGGTGGCGGACTTCTTGAACAAGTGGTTTGTGAAGTTCTCGACTTGGGATTCGACGAACGGTAATTTTGATGCTGCCTTCATTGCGGCTGTGCAAGGAGCTACGAAGCTGCAGTAAGGGGGGGACAGGCGCAGAGGAGCTGATCAGGGGGCCTTGTTTTCTTTCCGTCTGTCTTTTCCGGCAAGTGTTTTAATGGGGGATGATTCTAGAATTCGGTAATGGTTAGAAACTTGGTACTTGACTAAAATAACGCAGCGTTTTGATCCTTGTCTGCCCGCTAAAAGGTTTGCTAGAACCTCAAGAAACGGATGATCTGTCGTTTATAAATGGTGATGGTGAATGCCAGAAATAGAAGGGCAAAGGAACGTTTGCCTGGTAGGCTGTCTGTTGAAACATCACAGAAGCAGTCTGTCCAATTGCGATTGCCTTAGACGCTCAGCCGATAAACGAGTTATCAAGGGGGGCAATCAGTGTCCACTCGAATTCCAACTGACATTGGGGTGACACAAGTCAGAGCGCTGCGTGGCTCTTCTGGTTGGATGTGCGACTCCCACCATCTGTACGTCGTCGGAGAAGAACGTTTCTGCCAGGAGCGGCTGAAACGGAGACGTTAGGGGGAGAAAACCCGACCTCATGGCACGAAAGCGCACAATCTTGTTTTTCGTAGAAACAATCCCTCACTTGATGACTTCAGGTTGCCGAAGAGAGAGGAAATAACTGTATCGCCATTCGCCTACGAGACGATAGCAGCCATGGAGGTCGCAGCCAGCATCATCGCTGTGCTGCAGCTCTCAGAGGCGGTGCTGAGATCCTGCTACCGGTATACCGAGAAGGTCAAGGAGGCGACTGACGACATCGACCGTCTGACCCATCGAATCGGATATCTTTCGACGCTGTTGGGAGATTTGCAAAGCATCACAGGTTCGGGCGGGACGACGATGGGGGACGCGATCGGAAAGCTCGGCGGAGAGCATGGTCCGCTCTCGATCTGCGCACAATGTCTCGAAGAACTGAATGCCAAACTCCCCAGCGGGCCAGTAAAATTGCGGCAAAAGCTGCAGTGGCCGTTTGAGTCGAAAAAGATCAAGGAGATCACAGAACGGATCGCAGGGCAGGTTCCCGTGATCGAGTTGGCACTTTCAAGCGAATCGTACAAGAAGGTAGTCGACGCGAAGCAGCGCGAGGAGCGCGACAAGGTGCTCAACTGGCTGCGCAGCGCAGATCCAACCATCAAGCACCTCGCCGCACGTCGGCTGCACCAGCCGGGGTCCAACCAGTGGGTCCTGGACAATGCGGACTTTCTGGAGTGGAGAGATAAGCCTGGGCAGACGCTATGGCTGCACGGGATCCCCGGCGCGGGCAAGACAGGTACCGGCCGCCCCCTTCCTCTCTGTGCCTTATGAGCTCCTGTGGGGCAGCGCCGCCAGCGTGACTACTTGCTAATCGGGCCACGTCAGTCATTTGCTCGACCATCATCGAGCACATCGAGGAATTGCGCAAATTCAACGCGGCAGCCCGGCTTGCATACTACTACTTTGATTTCAGCAACCACGAAGCCCAGAACCTCAATACTCTGCTCAGATGTCTGCTGTGGCAGCTCTGCAAACATGGGCTGACGGTCCCCTCTGCGGCATGGACACTGTACGAGGCGCACGACAGCGGACGTAAGCATGCAAGCGACGACACCCTGGCTGATGCCTTGTTCGAGATCCTCCGTTCCGAACTAGAGTCTCCAAGCTACGTCATTGTCGATGCGTTGGACGAATATCCGGCCGACAGCCGCGACGACTTCTTCAATCTTATCCTGGACCGAATCGAGCGGCACGGCGGCCAGAATCGGACGTACAACTTCCTCTTCACCAGTCGGAACGAGCCCGACATTGAGGCGCGAATGGGGGAGTCAATCGCGGCTATCCACAACGTCCCTATCCCTGCCGAGTGCGTCAATGCCGATGTGCGTCTCCACGTCACGCGATTTATCGCCGACAACCGAGCGATGAAGAGCTTCCCGGGACATTTGAAGACGGAGATCGAGGACACTCTCTCCGTCAAAGCCCAGGGCATGTATGTTCTCCCCTGACCAGGGTCCACCTGATTCTTCCTGACCGCATGGACTGATAACTGACCAACAGGTTCCGATGGGCTGTTTGTCAATTGGACCTCATCAAGAACTGCAAACAGGTTGGGAAAGTCCGCAGTCGCCTCAAGGACCTGCCCGAGACGCTCGACGACACGTACGACCGCATCCTGGCTTCTATTCCTGAGGAGAACTGGCAGATAGCCAGAACAGCTATGATGCTTCTGTCGCACTCCATCCGGCCTCTCACGTTGGAAGAGCTCGCAGAGGGCATGGTTGTTGACTACGAGGCCCAAAACTTCGAGCCCGAAGAGCACCGCCTGACAAACTACAGACACGTGCTTGAGATTTGCTCGAGTCTTGTCTCGGTGTCCAAGAACCGTCACAGCCCCCATCAAAATCTATGGCTGCAGCAGAAGAACAATATCGAACATGGAGTCATCTGGGGGCATGGAGTAGGCAAAGAAGTCGAAGTGGTACAATTTGCCCACTTTTCGGTCCAGGAGTACATGTCGCTACAACGCGTCAAAACCGAGCCGCACGTGGCTCGTTTCCGGTTCAAACCAGCAAGCGCACATACCGCCATCACAGAGCTGTCTCTCGTGTATCTCCTCAAGTTTAGCGGTGGCGTACGTCTGCAGCGCATCGATTTTGCAGCGTTCCCTTTCCTCGCGTATGCAGCGCAGTGCTGGCCCGAGCATTGGCGGCTGCAGCTCAGCGAGCCCGACCAGGAGACCGTGAACGAGCTAATCCGGCAGCTACTGGACTCCGAACCCGACAGTTGCTCAAATTATATCAACTATATCAACGTCTGCCGCCCGGATGCGTTCATCCCAGAGATAAACCAATACAGGTACAACTTCTCTAGTCTAAGAGCCAAGTCGCTCGACTCGATTCCTCAGCCACTGTACTATTGCGCTCAGCTTGGCCACTTGCAGCTGTGCCAGTGGCTCATTGATGACCGGGGTTGTGATGTCAACGCGGTCCGAGGCACGTTTGGGCAGGCGATCCAAATTGCAGCCCGATTTGGACACAGAGACGTGGTCGCCTTGTTGCTAAGCAAAGGGGCGCATGTCGATCGTCACTGTGGCGAGTACGGGTACCCGCTGCAGGCGGCAGCCTTCGGCGGCGATGTGGAGATTGTGAAACTGCTTCTCGATGCCAACGCGGATATCAACGCCATAGGAGGCAAGTACGGCACGGCGCTCATCGCTGCGTGTGATCAACAACATGTTGGGGTAGTAAACGCGCTGCTCGACCGTGGTGCAGACATGGAAATTATGTGTATTCACACAGGCAAAGCCCTAAACATCGCAGCCGGCACGGGAAACAAGACTCTTGTTAACCTGTTGCTATCTCAAGGTGCCGATATCAACGATACCTGTGGAGGGGAAGGCACCGCGCTTTATTCAGCTGCGGAAAAGCTTGATCTACAGATGCTGAAGGTTCGAAACACCCCGTATTCAAACAAATAGATCATATACCTGCTGACATTGGAATCGCAGATGCTCATTGCAGCCGGCGCTGACGTAAACAAACAATGCAGCAAGGCTGGGTGCGACAACGCACTGCAAGTGGCGTGTAGCAATCCGAAGTCCCATGGGAGGATGCAGCAGCCGGAAGAAGAGACATTGGCCTACATTGAAATCGTCCGGTTTCTGCTTAAAAATGGCGCCGACCCCAATCTGCATGGAGGCAAGTATGGCGATGCACTTCAGGCAGCTGTGTCAGGATCGGCAAGGGGAAATGTCGAGGGCAACAACATTGATGTCGTCAAGCTCATACTTGATCATGGGGGAGAACTGAACTACCGCGGTGGGGTCTTCCAATCGGCCATGCGCGCGACGGTTTACGGCGGGAACATCGCAGCGGCCCATCTGCTCATCGATCTTGGAGCCGAGCTAGATGACGACATTTTTCTCCAAGCCATCGAGAACGAGCGCACGAGTGTTATCCCCAAGCTGTTGGAAAGGGGCGTCGATGTCAATGCCGAGAACAAAAGAGGTACGGCGCTTCAATTTGCCATCAAGAACGGCGACCACGCTACCATCAGGTGTGTTCTTTCGCCTTCCCTGATGGGTTCGCCAACACTAACTGCTGCCCGTGCTCTAGTGTGCTCCTTGCTCACCCTGGGATCGACGTCAACGCCCTGGGCAAAGAAAGCGACGGGGTCACAGCGCTATACCTTGCTATCCGCCAAAAGGATGACGTCGTCGTGAAACAGCTGCTAACCCTTGGCGCCGACCCCAATCAGCCAAGTGATAAGTCGCTGTGCTTGGTGCGTGCCATAGAACATGGCAACATTGAACTGGCCACCCTCCTTCTCGACGCTGGGGCAGACATCAACGCCAGTATCCCCCACAAGCCCTCGGCTTTGATGGCAGCCTGCCGCGCTGGAAATAGGGCGCTTGTCGAGTTTCTACTTGGCTGTGGTGCTGACATCAAACTTTGGGTGGCAGAAGAAGGGGATGCCCTGCAGGCCGCCACGCGAGGGGGGCACGAAGATATTGTCCGGCTTCTCCTCGACCGTGGCGCAGACCCAAAGGCACGCGAGGGCAGATATGGCTCGTGCATCGAGTGCGCTATCTCCGCCAAGAACATGAGCCTTATCCTACTGCTTCTCGATGTGGGTGCCAATGTCAATTACTCGGGAACCCTCGCTGACCTCGAGGAGTTCTCTGGTGGTTTCGGAAGTCCGCTTTCTGGCTCTTTGTGGAGCAAACAAGAGGGCTTGACGCGGTTGCTGCTTGAGCGTGGGGCAAACCCTAACTGGCCCGGTCGGTCATGGTACGGCACTGCTCTAGAGGAGGCCATCGAAGGAGACGACGAGGAAGCAGTACATCTCCTGCTTGAGTATGGCGCTGATGTCAACCAGGTGGCCGGTAACCAGGGATGTGCCTTGGTCTGTGCAATCAATGCGCGCAAGGACGGCGAGGGCGGCGACAAGTACATTCGCATTCTTCTTGACAGGGGCGCAGATGTGAACCTTTGTACTGGGAGACAATACGCGACAGCCCTGAATGTGAGTTGTGTATTTGAACCCAGGACCTGGAAAGATACTGACGTTGGTGTTGAGGCCGCTGTCCGTGGCGGTCATATTGATACCGTCCAGTTGCTACTTGACTTTGGTGCTGATATAAAGAAGACGGGGGGCCACTTTGCGTGAGTCAGCATACCAAAGCTCGGGGTCCCTCCGTTACATTGCGCTAATTATGGCAATAGGTCACCGCTGCACATTGCAGTCTCTGAAGGAGACCTCGACATGTTCCGTTTCCTCCTCGGACGAGGCGCCGATGTCAATGCTATTGGAACCGACATTGACAAGGAAAGATCAGCGCTATGTACCGCATTACGGTGTTCTCGTACCACCATGCTCCATGAGCTTTTGGAGCATGGTGCTGACCCGAACGCATGCGAGTCCATCGCAGTGGTGTCGGCGGCTGAGGCAGACAACGTGGAGGGCTTGGAGCTGCTGATAAAGCATAGTGCCAACATCCATGTTCAGTCGGGCGTCCCAGGTTTAGCGCTGCATGCTGCCGCCTATAATATGCATGTGAACATGGTTAAGTTCCTGCTTTCTAGGGGCGTCAATGTGAATGCAGCCGGTGGCGAACAAGGGTAGGTATCAGCCAACACGGACACATGCCCACTTGACGCTATGTCTGACAAAGCACAGGACTGCTCTCATGGCCGTTTTCGAGAATTTGTGTTACAGCGGACAGAACCAAGCCGTACCTGTTGTTCAGATGTTGTTGGACGCGGGCGCTGACGTTAACTGCGGGCCGTCTGAAAAGGAAGCGAGCCCTCTCCAGGCTGCTATCTCGAACCTGCATCACGGATTCGTGGATACCCTGCTCGAGCGTGGCGCTAACGTCAACGCGTATGACCCACGCCATTTGACGGCGTTGGCGGCAGCGGCACGACGTGGTGAGGTAGATATGATGAAGAAGCTCATTGCGCGAGGAGCCGACACCTCTCTCGCAAGTGACGCGTATGGGTGAGTTCCTCAAAGAGGGGCAAAAGGGAAAGGCAGAAAACACCGCTAACTCAAACAGATCCCCGTTGCAAGGTGCGGCGCTACGACATCGAGTCGATGCGGTCGAGTACCTTCTGTCCCTTGGTGCCGATGTGAGCCAGTTGTCAGGAAAGACCGGGTATGCATTGCACGCCGCGAGCTGTGATGAGTCTCCTAACGGACTGGCTATTATGAAGATGCTGATAGAGCATGGCGCTGACCCCAACTCTCGGGGCGGTGAGTATGGGACCGCGCTTCAGGCTGCTGCCACGCACGGCTGCCTACAGAATGTCAAGTTCTTGTTGGCGGCCGGTGCAGATCCGACCATCGAGGGTGGAAAATATGGTAGCCCTCTGAATGCGGCAACGGCGGGTAAGAAGAAGTATTACCATGTGGCTAACTTCTTGCGGAGGTATACCGCGAAGATGCTAGACTCTCGAGACCTGATCTAGCCAGCTGAATCAGATTAGTGATGTCTCGGCCAAATAATCGGAACTTTGGGGGCAGCGTTCCAGAATAGATCTGGTGTGATACTGGAGTTCCAAGTTGAAGAAATAGGGGCAAAGAACGGAAGCATTCCGGAACCTCGAGACAAGAATTGGGGTTGCACTTGTGAGCTCCAGCGCAAGTCGCCCCGGCTAAGGAGTGGCAGGTGCGGCAGACACGCGCAGCATGAAGTGGGTGTGCTAATCAAGGCATCCAACGTCAACGGCCAGCGCATCTGCACTTTATATTTCCACACCCCGTGGAAGATCCGAAGAAGTCTCAGCCTTACTATATTATCGCCCAACCACGATCGGCGATCGTGCCAAGACGGCACATCAGATGGGTGGGATACACACACCGTCTCGGTAGAGAATTGGCCCTCACCTGGACGGTTTACTGACCCGGATGCACATCGTCGGCAAAGAGGCTGCATCCGGGAGACGTCCATGTAGGTGGTTACACGACTTGCCCTTTTCCCGAGCGGCTCATACTGAGTCTCAGTTTTATTTTTGCGCATGTCCAGCCTGCTTACGACCTCTGTCTCTTTTCTCTTCTACTTCCTCTCCTCCGCTGCGGCCATACAGAAGTTACTTATTCGTTCCCACACCCCCCGATGGGCCACGACTCCGACATTTGCCCTCGCGACCCGCGACCATGGACACGACCACCGGCCCTTCATCTGACGAGCTCGTCCCCGGCTGGGTCTTCGATTGCGGCCACCGCGGCACATTGGACATCATCTACGGGTGCGCCGTCGTGCTGATCGCCGCCGTCTGGACCGTCATCCACCCCACCAGTCCCCATTAACTCGTCATCGCTGCAATACCTCCTCTCGCGCAGATACATCCCTTTTCCAACCATCACCCGTCAGGAAATATGGGACAAGTCGAAGGCCGACGTGTTCGCCAAGGGGTTGGCAATCCTCCAGGGCGGGTGGGTTATCATCCAGGCCATCGCGCGCACGGCACAGGGGCTGCCTCTTGCCCCACTAGAGATTTTCACACTGGCTTTTGTCGTCTCGACGGCCATGTCGTATTACTTCTGGTGGCGGAAGCCCCAGCATGTCAGCACGCCGACGGTTCTTGAGTGCCTGGTTCCTATGGCGAGAATCAGGGCTGAAGCGGGATGTCCGCCTGATGTGGTGGAGGGTGATACCCCGATGGACTTTGTCGAGAAGCAGTTCCAGTTTTGGAAGCGGAGGCCCATGTTTGAGGAGTTTGACCTGGATCGCGGGAGCGAGCAGACGAAAGAAGCAAAGAGCCCCGGAAGAAAGGTCTTAGGCTCTAAAACGTCTGCCGGAGGGGATGGCCACGCCGGGGAGGGCCTCGCCAGACCCAATGCCGAAGCTGAAACCACTATTCGCTCGGTGAACGTAATACGCCAGCGCATCCCGGACGACTCCATCCTCCCGAACCGCCTGCCGCTAAAACTCATCGTTCTTCTCATAATCCCGTCTGTCCTGCACGGGGCAATCCACCTCATCGCATGGAACCACCCATTCCCCACCCAAACCGAGCTCTACCTCTGGCGGACATCCATCATCGCCCTCCTAACCACTTCCTGTCTAAGCGTGGGCGTCATGCGTATCCTAGGACTCGCCGGCTACCAGGGCCGATATACGCTGGTCTGGGTGTGGGTGAATGCCAATGCCGATACTGATGGTACGAAGCGGTGCTCGTCGTCGCCGACGGGGTTTCGTCTCCCCGGGGGTTGGGATGTGGTCATCTCGGTGGCGACACTATTACTGGTGGTGGCGAGGTGCTGTTTGATTGCGGAGGTGTGTGTGAGCTTGAGGCTGCTTCCGGCGGCGACGTTTGTGGATGTCAACTGGCCGAATTTTATTCCGCATATATGACTCTCCGCGTGGGGCTTTATGTTGGGTTTGTTTTTGGGGAGTGCCATTGTCGAATTAGGAGCCATGTAGATCCCGGACTGAGAAGCTTCCGCTGAAATTTCAGGTTTACAGGTCGACGGTTGAGGGCGGATGGAGGGAGCTTCCGGAATACCTAGTAGCACTCGAGGACCCGGTTTATGTCTACCTTGTCATAAAGGGGGTTTGAATGATATAGTAGTTCAACAGGGCATAATTTGCCCCAAGTTGACTCCCTAGGTGATAGTTCACAAAACAATTAGGTAAACCATGGATGGCACAAACAAATAGCTGCCGATGCGCAAGACAACGGCGTCGGCGTTTAACCTCCCCTTACTGAATAGCCAGATCAGGCGATGACATCGCTTCCAAAAGATAAGACAGTACATTTCAATTTCCTCGTCCAAAGTACCTACTCACCTTTTCGCCGTCACTTGTAATCTCCATTTTCTCAGTCTAACTTCTTCATTTATAAGGAGCCAATGTCGGTGGTTGGTTTGACAGTGAGCCTACCCGGAGCCTCTGCTACCTTGAGAGTCGCTTGCTCAAATGCGTAGGCACATCCGATTAACTTCTCCTCACTGAATTTGCGACCAGCGAAGAGGACTTCGAGACTGTTCCCGAGAAATTTAAGTTTCGTGTCAAAAACTGAAGGCAAAGGGATAGCACCCACGGAATGTTGGGACCCTTTCTCGTCAAGCCGTCTTTCCCTCTGACTTCAGCCATTTCACTGGAGTAATACCTAGACGGAACACAGATTCCTGGCAGTCCACTGAGGTCAAGAGGGAGATCTGTCGTCGGCGTTGCCAGAAGAACGTCGCGGTTTGTACGGTATAGAAGCCGGACAAGATCCTGTCCTAGGTCTTCCATTCGACTCTTGCCCGCCAAAAATGCCTCGCTTTGCGATGAACCTACGGCATCCCTGGCATTCTCAAACCACCCGGCGCCGAATCTTTCGTACTCCTCCTCCGGTGTCCGCTTTAAAAACTGAACTAGATCATCGAGATTCAGGATGTTGTGTGGGTTCACAGCAAGGTCCGCGAAAAACTTCTCGTATGCTAAGAAGCGCTGTCAGTATATTACGAAACTGCTCATTGCACCACATTGTTGCTGTCAGACCTTCCACGAGGATAATATCGCTATGCAAGTCTTCCCTTTGCCTGCCGTTCAGTTTCCACTTGTCAAAGTCATCAACTTCGACGAAGACAGCACCTAGTTGGCGAAGTGTCGCGACTGCACTTTCGAATGCTCGGTGGAGCTCGAGATCCGTTGCGATGTCTGTTGAAACCGACTTGGGAATCTATCACGCTGATCAGTGAAACTCTTGCTTTGGTTCACGTTGCAAAACCCACCGCAATTCTCACGCCTTGACATCCGTGCAGGGAACATGCCCCAACGTAGTCAGGGATGCTATCAAAAGTGAGTTCCGCCGTCGCTAAGTCCAGTTCATCCTTGCCTTATTGCAAATTAACACCCCAAACCCCCTTTTCGCGAGCAGAGCAGACAAACCAGAAATCAGCTGCAAAATTCTCGCGCTGTCTTTCACCCATCTCGTGATAGGCCCGGCCGAATCCTGCTCGGGGTTGAGAGGAATTAGCCCCACCCGTGAAGTAAGTCCCACGGTGGGCTTCAAGCCGATAACCCCGCTTCGCGAAGCAGGATACAATATGATCGACAAATCTGGCGTGTTAGATAGGTTAGTTCCTGATTACCTTGCCGTAGTACCTTGACGCCCTGGAGGGTAAGGGCAGGGGGCTTACCTCCCCAACAATGTTTATCGCGGCGAGATTCACGGAGGCGGCGATGGCGTTTCCTGATGACGAGCCCCGAGGGTCCTGGTTATCGGCGAATCCAGCCACCGCCTGCCCGTACAAGGCACTCCAGCCATTCGAGCAGTCTGCGGAACGGGCCATCCCCCATTCGCTTAAGTTTGCCTTGCCGAGGATGATAGCACCGGCAGCCTCAAGGCGCTTGATAATTGTAGAGGGATTGCGATATCTCGCTCCCACCAGCGCATACGATCCGGCTGTGAGATGGTCAGTGAAGTTTATGAGCCCCCCGGTTCCAAAAGAACATCAGTCAAGCCAAACCTGTAGTATCCATCTTGTCCATTGTCACGAAGTTATCTTTGACCAGAATCGGGATTCCGTTGTGAGGGGCTAAGTATGGTGGATACCGTTACTTGGTGACTGAATCGATTATGGTTTCTATAAAGAAGAAGATCAAGAGTAGATACAGGAGCTGCGCGGAGCGCAGCTATAGGCGGAGGCCCGCCTCCATCGGAGCGGTGGTCTGGGCTCTCAGCCCAGACCCACTTTGGGGCCTTACGGATTAACCCCGTGACATCCGTGAAGCTCCCTGGCCTGCTGTCAGTAATGCGTTGCTGGATGGGACTTGGCAGCAGTATTCACCCCAATATCTTCCCGTCCCTCCGCTGATCGTCGCGTTCCACTGCGATAGCCACGGGATCCGGGTTCAGGCATCCAATGGCCCGTACCCGGCCATTGACCTTGGTAGTTCGGGCGTGGTAGGTCTGTGTGGACGCGGAGTCGCGAGAAAAAACTTGTCCAGATGTGCCAACCGCGAAGTGCCGTGGCTGAAAAGGTGTATCACATGCCTTGACAAGTGCTTCGCTGGTTAAAATCCCATTTTTCAGCTTCTCTTGGATGTCGCCCAAATCCAAGGCACCAAGCCCCATTGCTGAACGGGACTCGGCCTTGCGGTTTGCGACTGACATGGCTTGGCGTTGAAAAATGCGAAAGTGTAAAAAGAAGAATCAGCGGGGTTGCAGCAACGAGGAAGGAACGTTGCCAGTTGATCATTCTGCGGCGGGTCGAGAACTGTGGCGAGGGGAGAGTCCGCTGAAGCGGGGGGGAGTTTGTTTGTGCTGCAGCGCCGGAGCCGAGAACAGCACACGGGGCTTTGTCTTCGTCATCGACTGTCATCCCTGTGTTCAGACCGATACCTGTGAGAGGACAACAAACATGTCGCCATCAAAATCTCGCGTGAGCTGGGCGGTCACAGCCTCGGATTGGCCATCATGGAGGCCTACGTTGACAAGACCAGACTAAGGATATCGGTACACGATTCATCACCGTCCATCGGCTGATCCAAGGGGCGGCCATCCGTCACTGGACGAAGAACAACGGGCTTTAACAAGCGTTCGAAAACACGGCTAAGCGCGTTTGGAAAATCTATCCCCAGGGGGTGAGATTGGAAGCAGCCTCGGTACCTTAAGGCAAAAAAAAGGGTTGTGCACAGGTCCAGACTTTGTCTGAGGGCTTCTCGTTTGACGGTTGTGAGCTGAGCGGTGTCGCTTATCTGAGCCTCTCCTTTGAGTTGTTAGTTTATGCAGGTTCTGCCGGATCTGTTCTTGTCTTACCTTTGTAGTTGTGGCTCCAGGGAGTCGCTAAGACCCTTCGTCTTATTGCTACCACGGTCCCCATGGATCCAGCCAGAGAGCGGAGTTGCACAACACGATGAATATGTGGGACTGCGTGCTCTAGTACATGCGTCAGTAAGACTGTGGCTCGGCAGAGAACTTGGCAGCGGCCTCATTGGTGTCGATTTGCGCTCATGTGGAGAGGTTCATGAACAGCAGTCGCTTCTGCGCTGGGAATTTGGCAGCGAAGCAGGCACAAACAGGCTCCATAATTTGCTCACAGCGGTGCTTTCAACCACCCCAGCGTCGCTTGAACGAAGATTCTTTCCCCTTCGATACCAAGCGCACCAATCCGCCACGCTCAATTCCAGGCATGTTCCTCAATATATCTCCCGCTCCTTTGGCTAGGCGCATCAAAATCAATTCAGAATCTGATTTAGCGACGTCAAAAGCTCGAAGAGCATGGCTTCGAGAGGTCGCCTACGGCAACGAGAAAACCTCGCTTCGCCAACTCCAAGCTCATCAGGACACAGATATTTGCAAACGTCGTTGTCCGAAAAGTAGCGCGACCAGCACGCGATTGAGTCTTTCCTTGCTCCCTGCCCACATACGTACAATGCCTTGAGTTTGGCGAGAGACTGATTTGGACTCTTGCCAGGCCAAGCAAGGCGAGATACTGCAGTAATAATAAAGTCCAACCCCTGAGATGAACCATCCACAGCGTCTTTGACGAACAATACCATCGTCGCCCGCAATTCAGAACCCACCATCACCGGATCCGGGAGACACCATCCGAAAATAATGGTTGCGTCAGCTGTGGGCCAATGATATCATGTGATTGTGAGCGCATTTCTCGCTATGGTGATGCATGATGGTGTTCACGCTTGGAAGAGGCACGCGCACCTTCTCGAAGACCGGTTCGGAAGGTCGGCCGCACCGCTTTCATGTACCCCAGGCGAATAGTTAGACGAGTGAGCACGACTCGGAGAACCGAATCAAGTACCGCAGTGGGTTCCATATTGCCCAATCTGCGTCGCTGGCGTTCTGTGGTAAGCTGGCTCTTTAGCCGGGCGGGACTAGGCGGAAACGGGAGCGGTTCCCCCAGACGCAGCGATGCACCATAGTGATCTGGGGACAATCCGGGGAGAGGACGCGCGCCAAGCAATCTACTTGCGGGCAAACCGCGGAAGCATTTTGAGATGGGCGGGTTGGGCTGACAAAATGAGCATCGAGACGGCTATAGCCACCTACTTAACCTAGGTTTCCTCGATGCCCTCCAGTGTGTGCCTTGAACACAGCACTACGTCCAGCGCTCTCCCGTCTCCTTTCAGCCGCCGGTATTGCCATCCCACAGCACTTTTCTATACCTACGCCACCATGCTTCCAAGCGTCGCTCTCGCTCTTGGCGCTGCGCTGTGCGTCAACGGGCACTACACGCTCCCCAAAGTGCTGGTTGGCTCAAGTGGCCAAGACTGGCAGTACGTACGCAAGGCCGACAATTGGCAAAACAATGGCTTCGTCGGTAACGTCAACTCGGAGCAGATCCGCTGCTTCCAGGCAACACACCAGGGCGCCCAGGGCACCCTAAACGTCACCGCCGGATCCACAGTCACGTATGGCGCCGCCCCCAACGTCTACCACCCGGGGCCCATGTCCTTCTATCTAGCTCGTGTCCCAGACGGGCAAAGTGTTACCAATTGGAAAGGCGATGGAGCCGTCTGGTTCAAGATTTACCACGAGCAGCCCAACTTTGGCCAACAGCTTACATGGCCAAGCAATGGTCAGTTAACGCCGAGCCCACCCGACAGGGGCCGCTCCAGTTGACACGACTAACACTCGACAGGCAAGTCGTCATTCACCGCGACCATTCCCAAGTGCATCAAGGACGGCTTCTACCTCCTCCGGGCCGAGCATCTCGGTCTGCACAGCGCGAGCACCTCTGGCGGTGCCCAGTTCTACATCTCGTGCGCACAACTGGGCGTCACCGGCGGAGGCAGCACCGAGCCGCCCAACAAGGTTTCTTTCCCTGGGGCCTACAAGGCGTCAGATCCCGGTATTCAGATCAACATTAACTACCCCGTGCCAACAAAGTATCAGAATCCCGGGCCGGCTGTCTTTACCTGCTAGGTGTCATGATGGGGTGTGGGTGAAAGTTTGATCTTATTTGGATCGGGAAGGGATCTGTCACCAGGTTGCGTCCAAGTTGTACATGGAGGTGTCATAGCATTGCGAGGTCGGGATTCAATTCAATCATTCTGAACAAATTCTCTTTCCACAAGTTCGAAATTCTTTGCATTCGCTACGCTCCACACGCTCGCTACCATGAAACAATCTTTCGCTCAAAACACACACGTTCCCATCCAGCCCCCGACCTCACTGGCAATTTCAAGACGCAGCACCCCCCGGCCAAACCGCCGGACCAGGCGGCTGGTACGCATTCGCCTGGATAGCGCCCAAATTTACCAAAATCCCCGGATCGCTCGACTTGTACGCGCCCGGCAGCGAAACCAGCGGTCCCGGCGTGCCTTTGCCTCCGCCCGTGATCTGGATCTGCGAGCACGCCAAGTAGAACTGCGCCTTATTGGCCTGCATGGCCATGTGCAGCGCGATGTGCTCTACGCGCAAGAGGTACTCGCCGTCGGGGACGCTGGTGGGGATAGTCGCGTTGACGGTTTGGTAGGTGTCTGTTTTGTTGGTCACTGTCAGCCCTACCCTGAACGGAGAATGAAAAGGGGGGAGGTAGGGGTAGGTAGGACGCACTCTGTCCCGGCCAAGCAAGCTGCTTATTCTTATCCATCGTCGGCATCGTCGTGAAAAACTTGAACCACACCGCGCCACTCCCATCAAACTTCGTCGCCGACGACCCGGCCGGCACTTTGGCCAGGTAATACTGAGTCGGCCCCGGGTGGTTCACCTGCTGCGTGGAGACGTAGTGGATTGTGGAGCCGGCGGGCACGGTGGCGACGCTCGGCGCGGAGCCCGACGAGTAGCAGCGGATGTCGCCGGAGGTGGGGTTCTCGACGCCGTTTTTGCCTTGGGCATTTTTGGTCTGCCGGGTGACGGACCAGTCTTTGGACTCGGGGACGCCGTTGATCACGAGGCGGGGGAATGTGTCTGGGGGTGTTAGTGGGAAAGGGAAAGGGGGGGAGAAGAGAGAGGCTGGAAAGGGAGAAAGGGGAAAAAGAAAGCTTACAGTGCGCTTGCACACCTGCCGCGAACAGGAGTGTGAATAGCTTCATTGTAGCAGAGGAGGGTGGCAGTCGGTGTGGCAGTCAAATTCGGAACTCTCAAACGGCAGCAGGCAATGAGTGAAAACAGCCCGTGAATAAAACCTGTGTGGCGCTCCTGGAAACGAGCCTGTTTTTGAACACGCCCGCTGAGACTCGGCATTTTTACTTAGAACCTGAATTCAAAAAGCAAATATACGGAGTGCCTCCGAGGTAACCTATCGAGCGCCATTCGGGTAATCTGCTAGGCTTGGACGACGTCTGGTTTGCGGGGAATTTAGCCCGCTGGAGCGACAACTGCCGGGCCTAGGCTGGGGTGCGTGCAGCGGATTGACAGAGGAGAGGGCACATGGGCAGGATTTAATTAATTGGGCATCGACGGATTCGGCAGCTGCGTGGATTCAGGTTCAGGGTGTGGTGTTCATTGGAGCGCATCGTGTTTTTACAACAACCAACTGATGAGCTTCGAGATTGATTTGTGTGTCTGTTGAGCGACGAAAATGAGGGCGTCATCCTCCAGACTTTTGTCAAAATGTCCTATCCAGTGTGTTTACCTAAATAAACCGTGTTGCTGAACCCAAATCCAACAGAATGTATTCCAACATTGATGCCCACTTTAGTTCTCAATGCCAATGATGTTCCTCTCGTAGATGGTTGTTGTCTTTCCAGTGTTCAAGTTCTCGATCTGTCACAGTGTTTGAGATTGCCTCCAAGAAAACTGAACAGTGCGACATACCTCATACCGCGGACTCTCCATGCTGGCATTGACATTGCGGCCTGCCTGTTGGCCGGGCTCGGTCAGGACGTCCTTGATCATGCCCACGCTCTCTGAGGTGTTCGAGTTGGGGCCTATATTCGCGACGATAAGTTTTTGCCTCGACACACTGGTCCGGGGGTAGATTGGCGTACCTCCGACAGGCTTGTATCGAACTGTCTGGCCTGACTTGAACTGAGTCATTGTGCTGGAATGTCAAATGTGACGTGTGATTTTGGGGTGATGATCGAGGTTTGGGAGCTATTCCTGGAAACGAACGCGTCTCTCCGATGCGGTGGATGCACATGGAGTGATATAAGATCTCATGCCAACACTTGACGTCGTTGTGATGTCGGTGGGCCCCTTTCAGCGGGTCAGTTTCACTACGGCAATTTGACAACCCTCTGACGTCCCGATTTCCTCCTGAGCTACGACAGACGCTTATCGAGCTGTGGGAACATGGATACCGCAGATTACATCATCCCTGATCCGTAGTTGAGTCCGGGTCAATTCCAATAGATTTCGTCATGTGAGATGGCATGTTATAACCCTGACTCAGGGGTGACCTCATTTCGAACAAATGTTGAGGCTGTCGCGGGTACCGGAAGTACCTTTTCGGGACGAGCCGCTCACCCAGCTAGCTACTAAGCTGAGGGAAGCATGTGATCTCGATGACTTGGCGTGATGTCAGACCAGAAAGAGCGGGAAACGGTGATTTTGTGACCTGCAGAGGCGGGTTGTGCAAGGCGACAGTCGTTCAGTCGTGATAAAGAGAACCTATCCGAGTCCTTCCACTAATTATGCTTCCGCGCATGACCCCAGCAGCAAGGCCTAGGTTTTGAGATTATTCACTATATCTCATTTTCCACGCGCCTTCCTGCGTTCTTAAGAGGCCTATTCCAATGCACTTAAGACCTCTAATTATGCAGTTAGGGCCTCTCACGATGCGGAAAAGGCCTGTTATGTAGCGACCTAGGCCTTGTGGTCCTAGCCGTAAGGCTGCCAATGGAATTGAGCACACCCGGAGAGTTGTGTGGGAGGTGATGGTGCAAGCGAGAGGGAGGCTATAGTAATGACAAATTCTCTAGATAGGTAAACAGCCGTATCTCAAGCCATGGGAACCTTCCCGCACAACGCGGCCGATTTGATACCCAAAACAGACTCCATCACCTGTCGCAACTTCGTCACACACTGCACTTCCGGCAGCACCTGTGTGGCCCGCCAGGCAACAACGCGGTCCGGCCGCACCAACACAGCCCCCGACTCCTCCACGCCGCGGAGTTCCGCCCATGTATCATAGAGGTCCTTCCACTCTAAACCGAAACCGATGGTCGAAGCCTTGATGCTTACACCGAGCGCGGCCCCCACCTTCTCCGCCGCCTCGGCCCATGCACCGCCCCCGTGACCGGTGAGCAACGCGAACGCGCCGTGACCAGCCAAGTCAATAGTTGAGATCGGCCCTTTCGGGCTTGCTGTGTCAAGCCACGCATGCGGCAGTCTGCGGCCCGGATAAGTGGCGAGCTGGTAGTGCAGCACTGGGTCCTCAGCCGCGAGGCCTTCCAGCTCAAACTCGCTCGCCTCATCGTCGAGATATACCGCGCCGCTGACATACTTTTGCGATAGCTCGGTTCCCAGACCGTTGAACTCACGCATGTGCCATTTCAGGGAGTTGCGAAGGCGGAGGCGGCGCGCTTGGCCCTCGGCGCTGGCGCTGCGCAGTTCTTCCTGTGCCCTACGGCCGTTTCCGGGCGGGAACAGCCCCAAGGCCTCGAATGTTGGGGCGTTGTCTCGAAAGGCGTCGTTGGCACGGGTCACGATGCCTTGGCCGACTGGTTGTCGCTCGATCGAGTAAGTGTCGAGCAGGGAGCGATCGGCAATTCCGGCCTCGACGTAGGCAACCTTCCATGCGAGGTTGTAGGCGTCTTGGATGCATGTGTTGGAGCCAAGACCAGCATGCGGCGGGTGACGGTGGACGGCATCACCAAGGCAGAATCTAAAGTAGGAGGGAGGTTGTCAGTGCCACGCACATTGGAGTAAACTGTGCGGCGCTTCTCTTACACGTTGCCCTTAGAATACTGCTCCGCGTAGATCTCGTTGACTTGCCAAGGCGGGTCCACGCGAATGCTCTCGATAGGAGTGTTGTCACCAATGAACTCCTTGATGCGTGCGAGGTACTGCTCGTTCGTGACCTTTTGTTTCCGCGGGTCGAATCCCATCTTGGGGACGGCGATGCACATCCATTCGTTCCAGGGCCTGATCATCCGGATGATGGAAGCAACGGCGAAGTCGGGCGCCTCGTCCTCACGGGCGGGTTGCATCACCCAGTGCAGACCTCCCTGGCATGGCTTCATGAGATGCGACAGGTCGGCCTTGAAGAGGATGTTAACCATCGGGCCGCCGCCCTCCTTGATCGTCATGGGCAAACCGAGTTGCCTCGCCACGACGCTCCGCGCGCCGTCGGCACCGAAGAGGTACTTCGTTCGAATCTTGTATTCGCGGTTGGTAAGCTTATCCCGGACCGTGGCCACGATGTTTCCGTCCGAGGCAGTCTCGGTGAAGCTCAGCAGCTGTGTTTGGAATCGCATGGCGAAGCCGTGGTGTATCGCATGTCGGACGAGCATGGGCTCTAGCAGTGTCTGGGGAAGGTCGATATGCTGGCAGGGACTCGCGACCTCGTACTCGCCTTTGAGGCTCGGCCCCTTGCCGAACGCATAAACTCGGGCATACTCTTCGCCGGCCATGCTGGAGCACCATCGGACGTGGGTGAGGCATTCGCCCTTGCTCGCGAGCCGCATCGCTTCCTTCTCGAGGCCAATGTCGCGCAGGCATTCTACCGCTCCCTGGTTCGTGATGTGGGCGCGAGGTGTGTCTACAGAGCCGGAGTTGCTACTGATGATGATTCCTTTGAGCCCTGCCCCGAGGTTAGCAGAGCCCTCGCAGTCCCTAACGAGTGCAAAATCTGTCCTTACCGTGAGTTGTCAGAAAACACGCTAGGGACGCACCTGCCGGGCCAGCACCGACAATCAGAAACGGTGTCTCTACATACTCCATTGTTTGCGCCTAAGTTCAGATCAATCTGTGAAATGCGACCAAGATGGGATCATCGATAGACTGGCATCGGTGCAGAACCAGCGAAGGCACATCTCTTAAATGCAAACAGCCTCACCGCCATCGCCTAAGATCACTGCTGCATCGGAGTGCAGGGCATTACCCCTTGAACTCGCCCGCACGTACGGCGCCCGAGTAGATGGCATGGGATTCGCGTTTGATTAATCCCTAGCGCCTACGCCTAGGACTCAGAGAGCAATTCGGCCGAAAGCAGTCCGATCTGCAGCCTCTCACGTAAGCCTCAATTAGTAACGCGAACACCGCTGTCCGCTCGCTATTAATCCCATTCTCAACCTACCCCTATTCGCTCGCATGCCGTGGCCGAGTTGCTAATTGGATAAATAAAGGGTTGCGGTCTGAAAATTGAGAGAAAGTTTCCTCGGTGTTTGTTGGCATCCTGCGCCAATTCTTGTCAGATCGAGTTCAAATCGGTTTCCCTTCTGGGTCACCCATTGCCAAGTGGGAGCAACACGGAGGTCAGATCGAATGCAGGAGATACACGGGGGTCGGGTCCCGGGCAGGAAGCCGACAGAATGAAATGACCGCCCTCGAGGCCTTGAGCGATGCTAGTCCTGTTATGATGATGTAAAAATCGAGTGTTGGATTTACGATGGTTTCAGCAAAAGGGGTTTCCGGCTTAGAGAGATTATCGACAGAGACTGACGTTGCTGTCGCTTCGAGTTTGGAGTCGTCTAGTTCTTGGAGATGCCCCGTTTCGAGGCCGATATCGCTTTTTCCCATTTTTTGTGTCATGATTTGGTCTACCCGAGAGAACTAATTGTCCAGAATTGCGTGTTGTGAAAATTTCTCCGATACAATCTCAAGTTTGTGGTAAGGATGCAAACAATTACTCCTTCGTACCAGCAGCACCAACTCGTTCTCGGAGTAAAAGGTCTACTCTGCGGAGACACACAACCCCTTACGGCCTGGGCAGTCCGAGAAGCGGATAGACATCGGGTACAAAACACGGTACTTACAGCACATGTACCCTAGCCAAGTTGGGAGACCTGTCTATTGGACGGGACAGATTAGGGCACGTTGGGGGCGGTTTGCGAGGAGTCGCCGTGCGGCACAGAAATCCTTCCGCGCCACCCTGCACATTTTAGTTTGACTTACCGCGTCCTTCACCCGTGTAACCCCAACCGCATATGTAACTCGGATTCTAGGCGGCAAGTCGGATGCTTCTATTCGTGAGGTTTTCTCTGAGATATTCAGCTGTCAAGCCTGTATCGACCTCTTTCATTGAGATAGTTCAGTGGGAGATTTTCAGGGTCTTCTTGAACCCCTCTACTCAGGGACCCCTCCCTGTTCTCCCTCTCTCCCTTCCCATAGCACATCAGAGAAACCCCCCGCGTCGCCAAAGCCAAGCAACGTAGCATCCCCGCGTCGCCAAAGCAGAAACCACCACCAACAACAATGACATCCAAACCCATCCCCTACACGGCCCGCACCTGGCCGGAAACCCCCTTCACGCTGATCAGAACAACCTCCTACCTCCGCCACCACCCCTTCCTCCCCCCAGCCCAAGACGCGGTGCGGGTCGCCCGCCTGATGGCCCTAACCCATAACACCGTCTTCCGGGCCCTCAACGCGGTGTACACCCAGGCCGACGCCGTGACCTCCCCCAAGGACACCCGGGAGCTAGCCACCTTCGCACGCTTCGCGGTCGACTTCCTTGAAAACCACCACAAGTGCGAGGAGCTCGTCTTCTTCCCCATGCTCGAGGCGCAGGCGCACAGTCCCGGGTCCATGGAGACCAACATCGCTGAGCATCGCGCCTTCGACGCGCCCCTTGGCACGCTGAAGAGGTATGTTGACGCTGTGAGGACGGGGGCTGAACGGTTGGATGCCAAAATGCTGAGGGGGCTGATTGATACGCTGGCGGGCCCGTTGCAGCGCCATCTTGACGCGGAGATCCCGAGTATTCTGGAGGCGGGGAAGGGGATGGGTGATGAGGCGATGAGGGCTTGTTATAAAGCGCTGCACGACGAGGCCGAGGGGACAACGGATCCGTATCAGTGAGTATTTATTTGCCCGTTCGTGTGGAGTTTGAGGTTGGTTGCTGATAACGGGGGTTGTAGAATTGGACCGCTGGTCATGGGATGCCAGGACAGCACCCTGCTCGTTGACGGGTACCGGGTCCAGTTCCCTGAGCTGCCATTCTCGTTGGCGCCGTATCTCGTCGACTATATCGTCTCGAGGCGGTACACGGGTGCGTGGCGGTTTTGTCCGAGCACGTTTCACGGTGAGCCGCGTGAGACCGAGTTCTTCATGTTCGACGGCAGTGTCCCGGCCAAGACTCGGAAAGACGGTGTGGCTTTTGGGGTTTCCATGGTTTGGTTGGTTTTATTCGTTCTCCTTGTAGTGGCTGGGTACATGTATCCGCATGTGAATCTGCCGTGGGACGGCTATGTGAACTGGAAGGTGGCGGACTGGGAGACCAGAGTGGGAAATTTTGGCCGAGTTACTCGTGGAGAGTTCTGACTGCGGCGGCTTCATATGTCATCTTTCTGGGCGTATGTAGGTAGTCGTTCGCGGTTATTCATGATTATTATATGAAGGATCTTCTTATCAGAATTGGAGCACATTTTGGCATGGCGGAACTCGCATCAGTCCAAACGCGCGCCGATAGGTAACTGCAAAATTCCACGAAAAAAATACATATCCAGCGCGGCTAGTATCTTGCCATTTTTCTACCAATCTACCTAGCAGTAATCAAGCCATGACCTCGGCATTCGCCGCAGGCTTGCGTCTGCGAACCCGGACCTTGGCCCCCACCGGTGGCCCAATGGTATTGTTGAGCCAGGGGTTGGCGGGCCGTTCCTTGATCGGCTCAATGTCATACTGAAGCAGAACATGCGCCAGAAGAATCTTGAGCAGCGAGTTGGCAAAAAATCGGCCGGGACTGGTTGTGTCAGCTTTATCCCTGTCCATTCTGATGGCAAGAAACTCTCACCAAGCAAACCGGCCGTGACTAAATCCCATATAATGCTCGCTCGTGGTGACGAACCCAAGACCAGGAAGCGCCCCCTCTCGTCTTTGCAGGATCGAGGCCACCTCCGGCCTGGTGAAGCGGAACGGGTCAAAGACAAACGGATCTTCGCCGTACACAGCCTCGTCCATGTGCGGTCCGTAGCTGGCAATGCCGACTTTGGCACCGCGTGGGATGCGTTCTCCGGTGGGAATCACGACACCCTCACGCGCGACGACGACCTTGGTCACGCCGTGCGTCAGGATACCCCAGAGCCGGAGCGTCTCGGTCAGCACGCTATCAAGTCGTGGTAGACGGGCCAGCGAATACCGTGTCCACACGCCCTTGGCGGATGCAACCTCGGCCCGTAACTCGTCTTGGACTCTGACACTGTCACCGCAGGCCGCGATGTCGATGATGGCGTTGGTGATGGTGATGGCGCTAGACTGGACAGCAGTAAAGGTGGTGATGGCCAGCCGCCTGGCATTAAGCTCGGCGAACTCGCCCGTGTCGATGTTCTCGCCGTGTTTGATGGCATCCTTGAGCGCCCACTGGATGTAGTCGTTTGGCTCGCCACCCAATTTCTCGCCCCTCTGTACACGGGCGACGCGCTCCCGGAACATGGGGACCACGTACGACCTCATGCGCTTGTACTGCAGCCGGTCCCAGTAAGTAAGCACCGGCCCAACCACGGGCTTCATAAACCCAGGGAGCAGTTCGATAGCCATGGCGGGGAGCAGGATGTACTTGGAAAATCCGGTTGAGGCCTGGACGTAGCCCGGGTGCCGACACAGCGGGAGCCCAACAAGCACGCGGTTGACGATGCGGCCCATGGCCTCGAGCATGATGTCGTAGAGAACCATCTCGTGCCATTCGTCCTGGTCGCTACCCCACAGACTGCGCAGGGTGTCGTTGATCTCGTCGACCATGACTGCGGCAAACTCATCGAGCCCCTGGGTCAGCTCGCGCTTGGCCCGGTCGCCGATCTTGCTCCATACCGTGCCTTCAAGCAGACCCAGCATGGTGTAGTCGCCGCACATGAACTGGCGGTTCGTCTCGAACTGGCTCATGACCGACTCGGGCTGCTCCAGCACCCAGCCCATGCAGTTGGCCGGAAGGACCACCTCGTGCCCGTTGACCAGGTTGGGGAGCACAAATGATTTGCCGTTTTGAGAGCACTCTGCGTATCCATCCAGGAGCAGCTGGCGGAGGCCAAGGAAGCTTCGGAGTGAGGCCTTGGCCCGGGAGCGGATACCGCCATCAGAGGCACCGACCCAGGGGAGCGATTTGGGGAGGCCTTGGCGGGAGAAAGCTCGCCACCAGACATAGCGGAGGGATCCAAGAATCCAGAGGACCGCTAAGGCGATGGCGAGGATGTTGAGGGGAGTGAGCAATGCGCTCAATCGCCCGTCGGCGAGGTTCATGGTGGTGAAAATCGTCATGATAGTCAGTGATTTCAGGTATGGCAGATTGCAGCCATTCAGATCTTGTAAAGTATCAAAGGTAGGTAAGTTAAAACGCGAGACAGACAGGAGTCCCGCGTACATTATCCATGCCGATGTACTTACGCCATGCCAGGAGAGCCCTAGCTCACACAGTAGCATTCTCCATTCGTCTCGAGTCATGGACTTTCTTCCCGAATTCGGTGTGTACCTTTGCCAAGGAGGGAAGTACCAGATACAAGACAGCCCGACCGGATGCGCGAGAATGGAATCATACTCCGATCGTTACACGGCGCCTTGCTTTGGCGTAGCGGGTGTCATGAGACAGGCGACGGTAAGTGTTATGGCGAGTGAATAAGGGCGTACTCCAACAGGAGCGATGATACCACATACCAACAAGCCGTCCAGCCGATGTCACACCACTTACACGGAAGCCTATACCGTCGGAGGGGTTGCACCCAAAAAAAAAAAAATTCCAAGGAACGCAGCCGCAGCTGAGCTAACCCGAATCACTCGCCTGCATCTCGTCAACCCTCCAAGACATCAAAGGTTCTTGCCCCGCCCCCATGTAGCATTGCATCCGGCTTTTTTCTGCCCCAGACCGAACTAGACTAGACCATGGACGTGGCGTCAGGCATGGTACCTTTGCTGAGGTCGGAGCCGATACCTAAGCGCCGGCTGCTGCTGATAAGACTACTGTGAAGCGCGCCCGCATACACCTCGCGTCCAACATCGCATGAGATTCGCCGACGCCCTGCATCCAAGCGCGGGTGGGCAGGCAGCTATACCCGCAACTGGAACTGGCCATCGTCCCGAGCCCGAGCTCTCAAAAGCGGGCGGGTACGCGCATCAGTATGTATCCCCTGTCTACAGCCAGGACAGGCCGCGCCCGCAAAGGCTTGTCTCTTCCCAACGCCGTGGTCACGGGTTCGTGCTGTTGGCCGAGAAGCACGCCGGTTGTCCGATACTATCAAGCACAAACAAAGTGTGACAGCGAAGCAGCTAAACTTCTCCAGCTGCAGTTATTTCTGGTACCTGCGGCGGTGCGGCGCAGTAGAGACGCGATGCCACCCTGGCTCGGGCCTTGCACCAACATTCTGACCTAACTAGGTACCTTAGGTTATGCGCATTCTCGACCTCATTGAGCTCGTAACCCCGCCTTTCAGGTTCGGCACAGCGGTTCGGCACAGCGGTATGGTGGTGAAGCACAGCGTCCCATAGGGCAGTAGCATGGTGGTAAGTAAGCATGCTCACTGGTGGGAGGGGATTGGGGCGGGCCGCACGATCCTTTGATGCAGGTCGAGAACCTTACTGCCAAGCGAAAGAGGATTATACCCTCACATGGCAAAGATTATCCAACAGCCTTACATTGACTTCCTCTTTGATATGGACGGCAACGACTAGTGTGCGCGAGTATCTTGATGGAGGGGAAAGGTCACTACTACACCCCTCACATCCAACGGGGTCCTAGCTCGACGGACTCGTCGTCGAGGGATGGTACATGTCGTCTTTGTACTAGATTTCATTCTCTCGTCGCTCCCCGACGAAGAAGGGGGGGGGAGAAGGGGGGTACGACGACCATCCCGTAAAGACGAGGCATGTAAAAGTCGGGCGCTGGACCTGGATGCACCCCAGTGAAGGACTGCTAGTCCTGAAGTTCACCTCGTCTCCTCTTTCTCGACATCCAACCAGCTGTTCGTTGAGAACCCATCTACTCCTGCATCCTCAGAAAACAAAATTTTGAGTATGGCTTCAAACAACACCCAGCTCGGCTCCGTGGTCGTTATCGGCGGCTGCGGCTTCCTGGGCCACCACATCGTCAAAGAACTCCTCGCCGACCCGACCGTGACCTCGGTGTCGGTGATGTCGCGCAACCCGCACAAGAACCGGTTCGACGACGTCGACCCGCGCGTCTCCTATTCGACCGGCGACATCACCCTCGCGTCAGACGTCAAGGGCTTGGTCTCGCGCGCCAAACCCGACGTCGTGATCAACACGGCCTCGCCCGTCGCCTACATCAACCACGAACACGCGCCATCGTACGAACACGTCAACGTCCTCGGCAACGAGAACCTCCTCGGCGCGTCCCAGGCCGTCGGCACCGTCAAGGCGTACATCTACACCTCCTCGGGCCCCATCATCGCCAGCTCCGGCGGCGCCTACGACCAAGCCGACGAAACGTACCCAACCCTCGCGCAGATGTCCAAGTCGGCCACTTCCGGCGGCGACCCGTACCACCTCGCCAAAGCACGCGGCGACGCTCTTGTCTTGGGTGCCAACGATCCCTCAGAGGGCGGCATGCGCACGGCGACCATCCGGCCCACGGCCATGTACGGCGAGGGCGACCGGCAGATGATTGCCAATTTGTTGGATGTGCACCGCCAGGGCAACCAGACCGTGTGGCTGGGCGATAACACGGCGCTGATGGACAGCGTGTACGTCGGCAGCGTGGCGCGCGCGCACGTCCTCGCCGCGCGCCGGCTGATGGCCTCCCACTCTGCTTCGTACAGCGGCCTAAAGGTCGACGGCGAGGCGTTCAATATCACCGACGACGCGCCGCTGCCGCCGTGGTCCTTCTTCCGGCTATTCTGGATCGAGATGGGCGATACCACACCCCTTTCCAAGGTGTGGATCATTCCGAACGCGGTGACACTTGCCATGGCTGAGTTTGCTGAGTGGTGGACCTGGACGTTCTCGTGGGGCAAGCTGCGGCCCAAGTTGCTGATCAAGGAGCGGATCGAATTTCTGTTGTACACGCGCACGTATAGCATCCAGAAGGCGAGGGAGCGGTTAGGCTATGAGCCGGTGCTGCCCATGGCCGAGGCGGTGCGGCGGGCGGTGAAGTGGGCGTTGCAGGAGTGGCCCGAGGGGAGTGAGATTTCTCTGTGAGTTTCTACTGTTGTCTGGTTTTTTTTGGTTTTTTTTGGCTTTGGTCGAGGTTTGATGGTTTTGTCAAATCGATCTTGGATGGATGCATCCTGGAGTTTATTTTGGATGGGTTTCTCTCCGATTCTCCTGCAGGGGGCTCGAAGTTGTTTTGTTTTTTTGACTGGTTGAGAAAAAGTAGCCAAGAGACTGGAAAGACAACTTTCCCATTTCACCAGGTCTCTCAAACTTGTCACGCAGCCATTTTCTGAGAAAGGGTGGGACCAAACTATCACGGAACATCCACCCTTGGGCTTCGCTAGCCTTAGAGAAACTGTTCATTTTCAAGAGTGGGGATGTCACGGCACTATGGTGTATGAGGTGCAGGTCTCTTAACTGCATAACTAGTGTAACGGTATATGCGATGCATTCTTCGTGCCGTGACAGGGGACTGATTTTGTCCATTTTCATATGGGACCAACTCTGGGCCCTCTTGGCTAGAATGGAAGTAATTCGGCATGCTGTGGCGTAGCCTGCTGAAAATGGCAATTAGGGTTAGCAAAGGTAGGCAAGCCTGAGCAAAATCCTGAGCAGGGACCGAGCCGAGCCTGACCCGGGGTGAGCTGTGTCACGTAGCCAGAGCAGCAAGAACATCCGACCCTTTGGCATTTTTATGCGGTACCCATCATCACCATGTCTTTGGCAAAGCTGCAGGCTGCGTTGGGAATGGTGACCAATGAGGTCACAGTTGCGGCAGCAAACATCAACTTCGACTTTACTCGTGTGAAGAACGAGGCTCCGAGAGAGTACCATGCGCTCGGGGAGTCTCTGTCGAAGAAGCGGAGGGACGATACAGAGTCGGGGCAGCCACACATCACGGCACGGCGGCTTGGTGCCTTGTTCGACGGTGTCTGTCCGCCAACGGCTAACCTACAGAAGGTCTAAGGCATGCGTGTGTCGGAAATCTGCAAAGCTGCGAAAGAAGATACGTTCCGGGGGCGGAGTGAAGGCTTGGCCTTTGCGCAATACGTCGGTGTCGATGGCACATCCATCTGGGCCGCGGCCACCTCGTCGTCGTCGGCAATCCAGGTCCAGCTACTCGCCTGCATGCTCGCCCGCATGTTCGATGCTTCGGAAGCCACCTCGGTGTGGGTTGAGCTCGTCAAGGACCGGCGCGCAGAGATCGGCACGCGCTTCCAGAATAACGAAGAGCTGCGCTTCTCGGTGCTGACAGCCGCAACTCAGGCCGAGATCTCGCGCCCACAGCTTGCTGAATGGGATGCCAGTGCACGCGCATGGCTGCGAACGGCCGATGCTGTCAAGACGAAGCAGCAGAAGCAGCTGATGCTGATCTTGGACAACCTCGACCTGTATGTGAACAATGACATCAGGGTATACTCCAGCGTCCTCGCCGCTGCAGAAAAGAACCGCGGTATCTACTGGGCTCTTTCCCTCGCCCACCTCCGTTTCTATGGCCAACCTGTGCTCCAAACTCGAGAGCTGAGTAGCGACTCCTGCCGTGTGACGTTTGAGCAACTCTCCAAGGCCGCCCTTGGCGCGTTATTTGCCCAGTGGGGGTTACCTCTCTCTCGGATCCGCTCGGGGGTAGAAATCATCATGGCTGTGTCAGATGCTCTAAAGCGCGGGCTAACTAGACGCCCGCCTGCTGACCACGAAAAGTGGACTCGAAAGAAGTCGAGATCACCACACTGGTTCTATATGATCTCCGAGGCGGCACGGTACGTCAGCCTTTCCAAAGGCCAAGACAGAGACGAAGCCCTCAAGCTTGTCAAACTCGGCCACCGTCGCAGCGATATGCTCGCGCAAACGCCGACAGACGATAGCAATCCGTTTGAGATGATTCCTTCACCGTTTTCTGGCCTGGGCGATCCCGCGGTTTTCCTCAACTGTCTTCAGTCTACCGAGGATCGCCTTCAGTACTTACGTAAGGCCGCAGCGAAGATGTGTCGCCACCTGCCTCATATATCCGCCAAGGACATTTTCATCCGAATAGAGTCTGATGGTGGCGAAGCCGCCTACAATCTTGCCACGGCGCTCCCAGGCACGAACGTTTCTCAACCGCACGAACGCTGGTTAACAAGATCACGAAAAGTCAAGGGAAGGGAAATGGCCGTCACCCCTGGATGGGGAGACAGGTCCATTACCACGAACACGATACGTGAATGAAGAGGTCCTCACAAAAGACGACACCCTGGGCGGCATGCGCGAACCTGATGGCGGCAGCGTCCAGGAAATACCCGGAGAGGTCTGCTATGAGCTAAGTTAGGTGGCGGGGTAGCTGAACGGCACTGATCTAGAACATTCTGTATAAGCCGGGGCCACAACCAACACCCCAAACAAAAGACGGCAAATCCTTCTATTCTACAAAACTTCAATACAATCTTCGATATTCCCTGAATCTTCTGCTTCTTCCGTATCTTCCGACTCCTCTGTATGACGTCCCACAGCCCTCTAAGCCTTACGAATAGTCTGGATATTCGTAAAGGTCGTATTTAGATCTTTCTCGACCTTCTTCCTCTTCCGGGCCCTCATCTCTTCAAGACAGTGCTCTAGACTCTCGATCTTTCGTTTGCTGATAGCCAGTTCAAAGGCCTGTTCATCCAAAGCCTTACTAACTCTTAAGGAAGAGCCTGTCCTTTAGCATTACCTTAATGATACGTGTAAACTCCCTTACCTGCGCTACGTAATCACACGCCTTTTTAAGAGTCCTTTATTATACCTAATTATCTACATAATCCTTTAAAATTAGTGTATAGAGCGTGTGAATCTCTAGAGTAACTTGTATAGCCTTAGGAGCATATAAGGCGTTAGAATTTTTAAGGAGGAGTGGACTTATTTGGGGCTTCCTTACATTTAAGGGCTAGAGGCCAGATGCTAACTATCCAGACCTAGCATTACTTTAAGTAACTATTTCTGTACGTGAAATCTAATAACACTTTAGAAAGGCACGTTTTCCAGCAATAGATAAGTTGTTAAAGGTATTAGTGAGAAGATCTTCAAGCTATTCACGATAAGCGCGTTTCTATTACGACCTGCACCCGACACAGGCCTCGAGAGGACTGGCGCGGGTTAAGACAGAACGTATGGCAGGACGCCAACAGGTAGGGGCTGTTCCGAAGACGGCTTGTTGAGCTAGCACTCCTAGACAGGGGTTCAATGTCACTGTAGGTCGTTGTCACTATAATGCACAGAGGTGAGTCTGAACAGTAGGACACAATGAACATAGAATACTAGCATGAGGAACCAGGAGTCCCTCACGGTGGTTGTGGTCACAACCATAGCTATCTATACGAACTGACTAAGAGGTACCTCGTACCTTGCTTGTGGTGTTGCAAGTGCTCGCAGAGCGAGCACTTTGCATTGCGCGAGCGCTCTGCTCGCGAGACTTCTCCTGCTCGTGGTGCGAGCACTCGACATGCTGCGAGCACCGTCCCATTGGTCGTAGGGGCTTCGGGTCTTTGCACCCCTGGCCCAGTGCGCAGTACCGTACGTACTGTCTTCCTGCACTGTTCCTTCTGCGGGGGATTCGTCGGGCCGCCCCGGCCCAAGTGACGGCCTGCAGGGTCGTCGTCACAGTTTCAGAGGGCTAAATATAGCTAAATCCAGAGGCTAAAGGACGTAAGAGGTATAGGGAGGTAAATAAATAATATAAATATTATTTATAAATGCCTCCTATTGACTTGGGGCGTTTGTTCAGGCCGACCCTGTCGTTCTTTTTGGACTCTGTGTGTAATATTACTGTAGCCGTTTATGTATATAGCGATGCGTTCTCTGGCGCGTGCCACCGTCAAAAAGGGGCCGCGCCGCGCGGTACTTTGAACCGTGCTTCTTTCAATCAACGATCGATCCGACGATTTTCACCACGAAGGCCTCCCATTAAAAGCCCAGTGACATTCTGGCCCTTCGATCGAAGGAAGATGACCTGATCCACGGTCGCGTTTCCTTTGTTGTTCCATGCTAGGCTCCGTTCCATGCTAGGCACCGTCACATACTAGGTTTTGTTCCATACTAGATACGTATCTGTTTTTCTACGTCAGTTGCATTTGTGTCCCTCCGATCGGAGAACCAGTAGTCTGGGAGTCGGCCTTTCAGGCCGACAACAACGTTCTGTGGGTGTGGTTCTCTTTGTGGTTTCTTCCC
>Ga0247758_1000453_pt1 | contig 36230 bp, 28 predicted proteins | sample UWRJL156409C4_FD_180950 | JGI IMG/M metagenome (GOLD analysis project Ga0247758, IMG submission 180950) | Plant litter microbial communities from Arlington Agricultural Research Station in Wisconsin, United States - UWRJ-L156-409C-4 | ecosystem: Environmental > Terrestrial > Plant litter >...
ACCCCCCCTCCCGGGATATACACCCTCCCACCAACCGCCACGGCCGACGTCCCATGCCTCGGCACTTTCATCGGGCCTAGCCTCCTCCACTCGTCTCTCCCCGCATCATACACCTCCGTCTCATTAAACACCCCCGTCGCTAGCTCTAAATTCCCCTCTCCTCCAAAGGTATACACCTCCTTCCCAACCACCGCAGCCGCCAGCCCGCCCCTCGCAGTGGGTAGCTTCCCCTTCTTGACAGTCCACCCCGCCGCGAGGTCATGCAGATCCAGCGCAAAGACCGTGTCCTTCACATTCTCATTCCCGTGATCCCGCCCGCCAAGCACGTAGAACGTATGTTCCATGACCGCAGCGCCGGCGTGGTCGCGTGGCGCTGGTAGTTTCTGGGCAGCAGGCGGGAGGGCGATCCATTTCCCAGTGAGGGTGTCAAATGCCGTGACGGTGTTGACGGTGCCTTGTTGGCCTCCGAGGTAGGGTTGGAGAAAAGATACGCCGCCCGCGAGGTAGATGGTGTGGTTGTACACGCCTACGGCGGCGCTACCGCGCGCGGAGGGGGAGGGTGTGGGTGGGAGGGAGGTCCAGGTGTTGTGGTTTGGGTTGTAGGCCCATGAGTTGGGGGTGGCGTACCAGCCTTGGGGGGTTTCGACGAGGCCGCCGAGGAGGTAGATTTTGTTTCCGACGGCTGCGCCGTTGGGGTGGTTGATTGGTACTGGGAGGGGGGCAGCGGAACGCCAGGTGTTTTTGTCGATGCTGTAAATTTGGAAGATGTCGGTGGTCGCCCAGGAGTCTCCGCTTGGGACGATGCCGCCGAGGATTGCGAATGAGGAACGTGAGAGCGCGACTGTGACGTGTTCTTGGCGGACGGTGGGGATGGGGGCCAGGTCTCGCCATTGTCCTCCTAGAGTAGTCGGGGAGGCGACGGCGTAGCCGGCTAGGCACAGCGCGAAAAGGGGGTAGGACTTCATTTTGAGGCGGGAAGTGTACCAAAGAAGTGGGTTGTTTCTTGCCTCGGAGAAAAGTTCTCAGGCGAGGCAGCTGGTATATGTAGGTAGGTAGGGAGGTATGGAGTGGGATCGGCGAGCGCCAAGACAGCCACCGGAAGCGACACAAGACACAGTACTGGCCGTATTGCGGAAACCGTCTCGGACGGACGAATCAGCGAATCAGTGGGACTCCATTCCACCAACCACCCGAGAACGCAACGTTGTATTCACGCGCATGCCGGGGAGGCTTCCCGGTGCCCGATGTATTGGTATTCCCCGCTTCTATTGAACTGCAATGCTGCCTCAGACGTCCCTCGCGGCCACACGCTGCCGGTCGTACCTCAACACGCTCTGCATCAAGACGTCCGCCCCGATCGCGCAATCCTCCGGACTCGTGTACTCCTTCGGGTTGTGGCTGATGCCGTCCCGACTCGGCACAAAGATCATACTCGTTGGACATCTTCGAGAGGCGTACACCGAGTCGTGGCCGGCACCGCTGATCATCTCGCGCGCAAGGCTCTCGTCGCCCAGGACCGCAGTCGCCGAGTCTCGCACAGCTTCGATGCATTGGTCGTGGAAATGGATGGCGGGTGAGATGCTATCGGTCTGCCAAGAGATGGATAACTTTTGCCCGTTTGCGGATGCATCTGAGACAACTTCGTCAAAGTCAGACCTCAAGTGCTTTTCGAGGTTGTCGAGAGTCTTGTCCGTTGGTGCCCTGATGTCAAGGGAGAATTTGACTCTGCCCGGAATAGTGTTTACGCTTCCCGGCGACAGCGTGAGGATCCCTGTAGACGCCAAAGCCCCGTCGTAGTTGGAAGCAGCCTTGTGAGAGAGACAAATCATCCGAGCCGAGGCGAGCAGCGCATCGGCCCGGGCGTTGAACGGTGTCGTACCGGTATGCGCCTCTGCAAACTCACCGTCAGCCATCAGCACACTCACCGTCCAACCCGAACTTCTCACCTTGCCCCACCACCTCAACAGTAAACCAGCGGTACGCCTGGACGCCCTTCACAATCCCAATCTTCCGCTTTTCCTTCTCCAGGATTGGGCCCTGCTCGATATGTAGCTCAAAATGCGCCGCCATCGGCATCGCCTCGCAGCTCGCGGCCACCGACCCAAGATACCCAATCCTCTGCAGCTCCTCCCTCATCGTCGCACCTCCCCCGCCCACCTCACGGAGATTATGCGCCTTCTCCAGCGGAATCTCCCCCGCCCACACCCCAGACGAGACCATCGACATTGGAAATCTCGCGCCTTCTTCACTAGAACCAGCGTTAGCCCTAAATCGTCCCCCTTGTCTCTTCTCCCCTCCCCCCAAGGCAAGACACAATATGAACAGGAACTCACTTCGTCCAATTAACAACCCCCACCGCAAAACCGGTCTCTACCCTCTCCTCCTCCAAAACCCTCAACATCTCCACCCCACTCACGACACCCAAGACCCCATCATACCGTCCCCCACTCGGCTGCGTATCCAAATGGCTGCCCACACACGTCGGCGGGCCTTTGTATTTTCCCGGTCTCCTAGGGTGCTTATCAGTGACATGTCCTCCCCGAATTCCCGCCTAACCCCCACCCTGATAGCTTGAACTTGAACAGCGGCCCAAGCAACAACCAAAAAAAAGAGGGAAAACCTCGTCCTGAGAACCTATACAGGAAGGCCTTTTGAGAAAGCGGTATATAGCCTCTCACATTCAACAACCCACGCCCGCCCTAGGTGCAACAAGAGGTAGGTATATACGTGACCATATCGCAAGCGAGACCGACGCCATAACGCCATAGCGCAAGGAGACGTCCCCCCTTCCCAAAAAAAAGGAAGGGAAAAAAAAGAAGGGCAACTCACACAGCAAACACATTCCCCATCTGATCCACCTGCACTTCACAACCCAACCCCCTCGTCGTCTCGACAAACCAATCCCTCGCCTGCCTATCCGCATCCGACAGCGCAAGGCGCGACATCCCCGTCTCGGTCGGGGCAGGTCCCCATCGTGCGCCGGGGCCGAAGGCGCATGTTTCGTGGAGGGTGGTTAGCAGGCGGATGGGGTTTACTCGCAGGTTGTTTAGGTTGAGGTCGAGATGCGAGGGGGAGGGGGAGGAGGAGAAATGGCGGGAAAAGACGGTGGCGTTGAATGCGCGGGAGGGGGGCTGCGCGCGCGTTAAGTAGGAGGGGAGGGATGCAAAGGGGAGGGAAAGGGGGCGGTATCGCGGCGGCATGTTGAGATTGAGGTGAGTTGAAGTTGAAGTTGAAGATGGGATGTGTTTCACGATGGCGCCCCGCACGGCGGTTGGGATGGACGCGGGGTGTCCAAGGTTCTTGAAGGTGCCAAGAAAGGTTAGCTCAACCAACTACATCGACCCTAACCCTCGATCTCGAATTCGCCATTGTTTTCAGGTCTTTATCACTGACTTCTCACATTGCCAACATCAAGGCTCAACAACACATTCGATTTTTTGATCTTCTGTTTCATCATAAATATACATTAGAATAGCCTCCCTCAAGCCATGGCACCAACATCCCTGTGAACTCCGGTTTCCTTCTGTCCTGCCATGAGCCCCTTAAAACGCAACCTGGTTGTGCAACCCATCCGTCTCCCGATCAAAGTTCCTGTGCTGCGCAATGGCGTAGAAGAAGTTCTCCAGGAAGCCCTTCGCGCCCTTGGCAATCTGCACCGCCTCAGTGAAGCTCGCAGGACTGAGCTGTCGCAGCGTAACAACACCATAGCTCTCCTGCACATCGCCTGATGCCGACACAGCAATCTGCGGCAGGGCAATAGTCTTGTTGACAAAGTCCACAGCCTCGCCAGTGGCGCCGATGGCCTTGAGATGGCCAAAGGCCTCACGAATCCAGTGCTGGGCACGGCCGGACTTTGCGAGGGTAGCAACTGACTTCTCGCCGCCGGGGATGAAAAGGGCGTCGACCATGACGGAGCGGAATCCCTCAAGGTGATGGTGTGGTGTGACTGAAGTGGTTCCGTCAGCAGCGGTGATCTTGCTGCGTCGGGGGGCGATGACGAGTGGGATGGCAAGCCCGGCTGAGATAGCGCCGTAGGCAGCCGAGAATGCGATCGGGTCATATCCGTCCGCGATGATTATGGCAATACGACGGGACGCGATGCTCATCTTTATTGGCGGGAACTCGAATTGACTGAGACCCGGAGCGCGCTTGCCGTGGTTAGGGTGCTTGGACACTGATGGAGCCTCTCCGCCGACCATGTTGGCGACGGTTTGAGCAAGGCCGAGGTCGATGTCTGCCAAGCGCTGGACCATACGCTCGTAAACAACGGGGTCCTCGCAGTGATCCAGCTCAAAAGAGAGGGCGTTGGTAATGTGAGTCTTCTCGGTGGGGGACATCGAGTTCCAGAATAACTGAGCTTGGTTGAAGTGCTCCTTGAACTTGTCACTCCGTGCACGCGCCTTGATGCCAGCAACCCGCTGGGCATACTCGACATAGCCACCCTCCTCGTGTGTTGCAGGCTTCACAGCCTCAAAACGGTTAGGCCAGTAATTGACTGTGCCCTTGGTAATCGTGTGGCGCATGGCACCGTCGCGGTTGAAGTTCATAACCGGGCAGACGGGGCGGTTGATGGGCAACTCCTGCCAGTTGATGCCGAGGCGGGACAATTGCGTGTCGAAGTAGCTGAAGTTGCGGCCCTGCAGCAACGGATCGTCCGAGAAGCCGATACCAGGCACAATGTGGCTGGTGCAGAAGGCGATCTGCTCTGTTTGGGTGAAGAACTCGTCTGGATTGCGGTTGAGTTCCAGCTCGCCGATATAGCGGATAGGAACCAAGTCCTCCGGCCAAACCTTGGTAGCGTCGAGAATATCGAACTCGAACTTTTGCTCATCAGCCTCGGGAATGACCTGGATGCCAAATTTCCACTTGGGGTAGACGCCGTTCTCAATTGCCTCCCAGAGATCCTTGCGATGGAAATCGGGATCCTCGCCGGCAAGCTTGAGCGCCTCATCCCAAACCAGCGAGTGGACACCCAGCTCGGGGGTCCAAATAAACTTGACAAAGTGGCGCTCGCCCTTGGCGTTGAGAAGGGTGAAGGTGTTGACACCAAATCCTTGCATCATGCGATACGAGCGAGGAATGCCACGGTCGCTCATGGCCCACATGAACATGTGTGTCGCCTCGGTGTGATTGAATTGGAAGTCCCAGAAGTTGTTGTGTGCCGATTGAGCCTGGGGGACCTCATTGTGCGGCTCGGGCTTGCCGGCGTGGATGACGTCGGGGAACTTGATGGCATCCTGGATGAAAAAGACGGGAATGTCGTTTCCAACCAAATCCCAATTGCCCTCCTGGGTGTAGAACTTGACGGCGAACCCGCGCACATCACGGACCGTGTCGGCGCTTCCGCGGCTGCCAAGGACAGTTGAGAAGCGGACGAACACGGGCGTCTCGCGCGACGTGTCTGTCAAGACGGGCGCAAACGTCACGTCCTCGGCGCTCTCGTACACTCTGAACTTTCCAAATGCGCCGCTACCGCGCGCGTGGACAACTCTCTCGGGGATCCGCTCATGATCAAAGCGGTGGATCTGAGGGTAATTGTAAGCAAAGACGACAGCAAGCACATTCTCGGGGGCAACTCATACCCTCTCGCGACCGAAGGGATCCTCTAGGAGCATTGGCCCGGTCCTGTCCTTGTTGACCACCTTCAGCCAGTCGTCGGCACTGGTCTGCTTGACGCCATAGTCGGTTGTCAGGCGATCCTTCGATGAGACCTCCTTTGTGTCCTGCGCGAGGTCGGTCGTCTTGTCGCCTTTGTGGCCCATGATTGCTTGCTGTGCCTTCTGCATGATCCCGGCCATGTGAATTGGTCTGTGTCAGAGGTAATTGGTACGAAATCAGAGGACCTCGTCTGACAATCGGGACGAGAATGGATGTTTATATGCGACGACGAACGCGAACGCCGCAGAGGGCAAATAGTCATGACGTCAATGAATGTGGGCCCGGCGTCACCACCGTTCGCCTGCGGGGTCGGTTGCCACATTCGGGATGTGGGAGGGTCATCTTTGGGGTTCTTTCCCATTGTTTCACGAATGAGCGGGGCCGCGGAAAACCCCGAAGTTGGAAGCTCGAAAGTTGTCCACCGCTGTTTTTTAACGTCTCTGTGATGTCAGGACTTGGGTTTGTCAGACCTTGGAGGAAATGCTCCGTTTGGCTGGGTGGCGGAGGTGGGGCAATTCACTGTGGGTTGATTGGCCAGCCCTCAATGGCTCCGGTCCTTGTGTTCGCACAAGCCCTAACCCCTGTGTTGACTTGCTCCTTGACTGATGTGCAAGATGACCAATACCACTTTGCAGCAGGGTTCTGGGTGGTCGAATGAGATCGTATTATTAGATGTAATGAACTATATACAAGAATACGGCCAATTGACCATTCGCTCGGGCTACATGCCAAGGGGCGTTTACAGTCATGTTTGGTCGTGTTTCTCAGCTCAGCCACGGGCTCAATTTGAGGCACATTTCGGTACAGCTAGTCATAACGAAGCTCGTGATCGCCAAGTACAAGTAAAGGCCGCACATCAGGATCTTTTTGTGACCAATGGCCGTCGAGCAGCTTAGGATTCCCGTTTCGGCGGCCACCGAGCAAGTCACGGGAATGTCGCCGTTTGAGGCTCCTTGTCCCGCCATCTAGAAAAACAACACTCCAACCTACGCGTTGCTTATGTGCAGACACCGTATCACAGTTGGCTGACCAGCAAGCCAGGGTGACTTCGAGTTGACTGAGACAGCAATCTTGGAGCCTGGCCCGGAGGTTGCTCACACGACGTAGCTGGAGAGGACATCGGCCGGCTTGCCAGCTCTTGCTCCGTCCACCAGGGTGAGATACGCAGTCTGGGCTGGTGCGACTGGGGTGACTGTTGTTGTGACCGTCGCGAGGCTGGATATGGCCATGTCGAGCGTGGCTGTGGTTGTCGTAGTGGCGGCCTCAACAATCACCGTAGACTCGACCACTGTCACAATGGACTCGACAACGGACTCGAACCTTGTGCTCGTCGTCTCGTAAACCTTGGACGTGATTGTCGAGGCGCTGTCGGTCACGGTCGAGGCGCTGTCGACGGCGTTGATGCACGCGCAAGCCGAAGCATAGAATTCCAGGTTGGGGTAGTTAGTGGCTTTGGGGAAGGGCGCACTTGACACAGTTGAGGATACCGACACGGCTAGCAGGGAAGAAGTCGACCTCAAGCGACACCTGCGCTTCTTCCTCCTTTGTTTCGAACCCGGCGAGTCCTTCCTGACCAGCTCATATGCTGGGGCGGTTGTAGTCTCGATGATGGTCGACTCAAAGGTCGTGGTGTACGCGGTGGTGGTCTCGAAGACACTCTCGTACGATGTGACCGTCTCCTCGACGGTTGAGGTCGTAGTGGTGAACGAAACGACTATGTCGGTGTACTAGGACGTCGAGGTCAGGGTGGAATACACAACGTCAGCGCATGGTATAACGGTCGAGAATGTCGGCGACCCAAACCGTTCCGTGCAAGACATGAACTGAGCGGACGGGTTGCTATCCACTTGGCCGACGATCTGTTGAAGGCATGGATCGAGGTTGCAAGTAGAGTTGTAGGTATTGTAGACGATACCGATGGCACGGCAGCCACGGATGACGTGACAGCAATAGACGACACCGGCATAATTGCGTTTGGAAATCTAGAAACGAGAGGTCGAGAGCGGCAGCAAAAAGAGCAAGAACGATGCCGCTCTGGCAGAATCTGACCACTAACTCCGTACAAAGCGAGTGAAATGGTGAAATATCACCTTGAGAGAATGGCTAGATGGAGAGAAAATGAATGCAGCCAGATGGTAATGGAACCACGAACACAATGGACTTTTTGGCGTAATTTCTGCTCTACGCTCGGCACTCGGAAAAGCAGGACAGAGGCTGGCTGGGACAAGACATCGTCCCGCAATAGTAGCGCCAAGCACTATTAGCCTCTAGCTTCGGCGGTGAAAGAATACAAAGCCAGGGGTTCCTTCCCGGCAGCCTAGGTGAGCTCGCCCCACATCGCAGCTCAGCTCAGCTCAGCCAGCGAGCCTTCCTGTTTACAGTCCGCCACATGTATCCGAATTCAGGTCAGCAAACAACAACATCAATTTCCACGCACCCCTTTTGGCTTCCCCGACCTTCATGCAGGCCGTAAAGGGGCCAGTCACGCGGTTTCCAAAATAACTTGGAAATTTGGTGCGCAAAACACTGTGGCCAAAAAATGCCGACTCATTTTGAAAACCACGTGCCAGTCAAGTCCAACCAGTTACCGACAACTCGGATCAGTGCTTCTTTCGGGGGAAACCAAAAATCCCAGCAGTCAAATCGCCACAAGCGGCATGGATCGGGCGCTCCGCTGTTAGGTCTAAAGCCCGGTCGAGACCCTGGCCCTACCCAGGACCATCAGCTCCGATCCGAGACCCACGATGGCCACGTGCGTTCCTGCTCTCGAATATTTCCTTGGCCCCCACGTCCTCACTCATCGGCTGTCTGCCCTAGCATCAATTTTACCCGCGAATTCGCCCCGGCGAGCTTCCATGTCACCAAGTGAGGTCTCCGGGCTAGTATCAGGAACGGAGCGGCACCGGACCTAATCCCAGCCACGCGGCTCCCAGGGTTGAGCATCCAACTCGCGCCGAGCACAACCGTGGTGTCAAACAACAGGAGACCAGGATCGAGCCGATATCCGCTGAAGTGAAGCCCACAGCCCAGAATGAGCTGAACAACGAAGACATACTCGGAACCGTCTACTACGCCTCAGGCTTCAACCGACGCACCGCAACCAACGGCCATCTAGACTGAGCGCTCATCATGCCGCTCGACGAAGGGCGGTTCGGGAGAGGAGAGGTTGTGTGGGATAAAGAAGGACGTGCGGTGGGGCTTTTGGTGGGAGGGCTGATGCCGCAGGAGGGTGTTGAGTCAGTCCTTTTCGTTACACCTAATGAGGAGGTCTTTGAGAATATTAGGGACTCCTCTCAGGGCTCTCTGGCAGAGCCAGAGAAAAAGAACAAACAAATAAAAAATCACGCAGTTGCAACCCCTTCAATTCCGCAGAATCCAGAGTGCAGTGCTTCTAACAAGACCCGAGTCATAGAGCAAATAGACATTCTCTAGATTTGAGTGGGTAAGATGGTTCCGTCCCTTCGGGGGTAGCATCTGGTACATTGCACGTGGGCGGGCAGGTAGGTAGAATAGACACAACACCTAACAACGCGTCACCATCATCCCCGTCCCAGCATGACACCCCACATACTCAAAAAACTGCTGCTCCGGCCTCACCACCATAACCTCATGAAACACCCTCAGCGTGACATTATTCCCTAGCTTTTTCGCATACTGGAAGAACCCCCCAAAGATGGCCAAATGCGTCGGATGCTCCCTGCACCACCTCTCCAGCGACGCCAGCTCATCAAAATACGCCAGCCCAAAGGTGCGATCGATCCCATCCGGCTTGGCCGTCTTCGCGTCGACAATCTCCATGAAGCGACAGCTGTAGCAGCCTACCTCCTCGCCGTGGTCGCGTAGGAAGTCCATCCCCTTGATCAGCACCGGGTGCATGGTCTCGAGGTAGAGACTTCGTTCTCCCGGGGTGGTGTCAAGCCAGTCCTGTCCGGAGCGGATGACGGCGAGGTTGTTTCTTCCGGGGATGGTGACTCGGACGGTGGGGGTGGCATCAACGGCGGGGGCTTTGTATTCCTCCGGGGAGGCCTTGATGCCATCCAGCCCGTCGGTTTGGGCAAGCGGGATGCGGTCGCGCATGCTGCCCCAGTAGCCGTGCTCTTTGATCGCCTCGCTCATGCACTGGCCCATGTGAGCGGAGCCTTCGCGGGCGGTGTCGGTGTTGAAGAGGGTTTCGAAACGGTCGGTGGTCGGGAAGAAGACCTCGAGGAACCAGCCGTTGGGACTGTCTGGGCGAAGAGCCTGCCACCACGCCTTGAAGCCTGACTCGTCGGCCCAGGATTCGTAAGCGAGCTTGCTAGGCCAGTAAGCCAGAGCTGAGATGTTGTAGAAGCCTTTGTTGTCGTTCATGGACGCCCACTCGAAGAAGGACGGGGGGGTTGTGCTTGTCGCGGAGGTGAGGAAGGCGGAGAGGGTTGAGCGGGAGGTGAGGGAGGCAGCGTCAGAGGCGGATTTGTGCTGGGCTCCGATGATGGCCATGACGAGCTGGGAGACATTTTCGGGGAAGCGGACGCTGAAGCTCGGGTAGGGAGGCTGGAAGTCGGGGTTGGGTAGCCGGGCCGGCTGAGTCCGGGGGCATTTCAGATGGTCTGCGATTGATGAGGCTGACATTGTGAATACTCGTGTTCTCTGTGAAGGTGGTTTGGGGATGTTGGGGGGCGAAAAGAGTGCGATGTTGTTGAAGTTTTGGTGGTTTCATATCGTGAGCAGGTATCACCCTCGAGTCTCGCTGCCCTGACCAGCCCCCAAGATGGGCAGGCGCCTTTCACTCGTCTGTCCAGGCTCTGAGCCTCAAGGTCAAATGTTGCTGCCCAACTCGCACGCTAGGTTTGTAAGACTGCTAATCTATGACGAGAGAGTGATAAGAACAACCGTTGGAAATTGTTACCCGAGCCTGCCGCGGACGTTTTGCGGCTCCGGCGGGTTGTCGTCGTCTTCCACTCAAACTCGGGAGATGCCGGGAGCCTCGCCGTCGTCACATCCCAGAATTTCAGGGTCCTCGGGTGTGGTGACACAGACCGCGCTACCACATTGAGGCTCGATCTGGAATGGCCACTTCCCCGCTCTGGAGACTTGAAAGTGCACTTTGTGGTGTGATGAAATATAGTCGCGGCTGATCAACGATGAACAACGAATCCTGCAAATCTGCAACTTCTTCAAATCATGTTGACTGGCCACACGAAGAGAAAAAACGGGTCTACCCCGCCAGCTGAGCTGCAATGTTTCGGCGACCGAAATAGCCCATCATCGTAATTCATTCTTGCTTGTTGGGAGGGCTTGTTGTGGAAGACATGAGCGATGTGGCCCCCACCAGCAGAACCACCACTGTTCTCGTGCCCAGTAGGACCAGGAAAACTCATCCGCGTCCTCGATTTCGACGTTTGTAAAGTTTTTGCCTTCTCGAGTGATCTATTACAATGTAAGTGACACGTATTACGACATGGGAAGGGCCGATTGGACACGAAGCAGGTAGACTGCATTGCAAAGAAGGCCTTGCCAAGTGTACGAGAATTTATCTGGTGCCTTACCGCAGTAACTCCCCCTTCCGAGGGACCATTCGAAAGCCCCGGGCCGTCTCAAGCACCATCCTGCGCCGCCATCCCAAAATCCCCCGCCGCCGCCATCCCTCCCCCCACAACAACCTCCTTCTGCCGCCTATCCACCCCCAACCACAGCAAATCCGGCCGACTATAATGCCCCACCACATCCAAAAAACCCCTCGTAGCTACCGACCTGCCCAAATCCAGATCCGCATAGACAATCCCCTCCTCCACGCCCGTGCCCTCCCCAACCGGCTCTGTCAGCCGCCGCCCATCCGGGCCAATAACACAACTATGCCCACCGCCCGGCAGGCGACAGACAATCCCCTCCTGGGTCTTCAGTGTGTTTATGCTCTCTTGGTTGCACACCCCCGTAGTGTGCAACACAAACGCAGCACTTTCGATGGCGTAGGTCTGTGACAGGCTCTGGCATCCCTCGGCAGACATGCTCCACAGCCCGGGGTCATCCACCCCCGCCGAGGGCGCGATGGGCGGCCACATCGCCACGTGGATGGTCTCGCCTTGGGAGATGGTGTGATACTTCAGCAGCGGCTGGGTGTGCTCCCAGCAGGCGAGACAGCCGACTTTGATCGTGCCGTGCTCAGGGCCGAAGTTGATTTCGACAACGTTGGTGAGATCGCCGCCGGAGCCATCGCCGAAGATAGTGCGCTCCATGTGCGTGGGCTTGAGCTTGCGGCGGGTGGTGAGGACTTCGCCCTGCGGGGAGAGGATGGCCTGGGAGATGTACACGCTGTGGGTGGGGGATTGCTCTGAGAAGCCGAGAACTACGGCGATGGAGTGGGCTTTGGCGGCGGCTTTGAGGAGGTCCATTTCGGGGGAGGGGATGCGCAGGGAGTTGTAGATGTAGCGGGTTTGCATCTCGACGTCGACGGGGCGCGCCCTGTGTTGCGGGATGTTGAGTGTGAAAGTGAGAGTTGGGATGGAGCGGAACTCACCAGATCCAGGCGGGATAGCCGGGTAGCCAGCATTCCGAGAAGGCGACAAGCTTCGCACCGCCTTTGGAAGCCTCACCGATGAGGTCGCATGCTTTCTTGACTGAGGCAGCGAGATCGAGGTAGGCGGGCTCGGCCTGAACCGCGGCCACTCGGATAGGAGAAACCATAGTTACCGGGTAACTTCGTCTGGATAATAAGAGCCTCTTTGTGGGAAGGTGAGGCGAAGAGCAAAGATAAAATGTTGGAATTAATTCGGTAATAATGCATCTAAGAGCTGAGAACAGCAATGGAGAGAAAGATAGAGGACTCGGATGACTCGAACCCTTCTCAGTGTTTGGGCCGGGGGAGAGAAGTGACAAATAAGTGATTCTTATCTCCCGATACTCAATCCATGGGCTTTTATACCGCGGGAAGCGCGAAGAGTTCGCAGAAGGTGTGGTTGCACCACAGGTGGACCTCTGTTTGGAGCACGTTGCCCAATGAGAAGGCCATTTGCTGACAGGCCGAGGTTCGCGCATCTGCAAGGATGCTGCCGTAATATTGTTTCTTTGCAAATTTTCCACCGGTTTTGGCCGCCTCAGAGGTGTGTCATGGAAGAAATTCAACCTACCCCACATCCAACCTACCCCTGTGCTGGGGTGTTATTTTCAGGAAAAGGCCGCGTCCTGGCCACTTAACCGCCGCAATGTTAATTACTGGAAATACATAAGGTGGAAAGGCTCTTTTCGCCTCTAATAATTTCGTGCTTGCCACTTTTGCCACCTGTCACGCCTGTCCTAGGCTACCTTAGATAGCTCACAAGAGGCAAAATCCTAAGGGCAAATTATCACAGCACGAAGACAAAATGTCAGAAAGAAGGGGGGTTTTGGCCACGTAGTGCCAGAACACCAGCTTTGTTATTGTTGGAAATAAGGAGTTCGGGGGCCCTGGGCCTCTAGTCAGCGGAGCTGACTTGAAGCCTGGCACAGCCAGAACGCCGGTGAGCCTGAGCCACTGTGGTAACGAAGCCGAATCCTACAGTTAGGTCTAGAGAAGAAGGAGGTTCTGGCTAGAAGCCAGAGCCACACAAGCAATGCAGTCAAGCAGTTGCAACCACCATCAATTCCACCGAATCCAGTGTGCCACGCTTCTGACAGTTATATCTCTGATGAGTAGACGTGTTCATTGACTACATGATCTCGCTGCCCTACAACGGGGAACCCCAACACCATGAACACGACCAAAGACGTGGATATTGCCACCTCCACAGCTTGGCCGGCACCTTGCGGCACAGTCAACGCGTGTGGGCGAATGAGTTAGCAAGGATTACTAGTTGACTTTCCCCAACAGGATATCCGTTCAGAGAATGCTTTGGGCTGATATTTTTAACGTGCAGCCAATGAAATATCGGTGCGCAACCAACGACATATCAACCATGAAATGCGCATGCCTACCACTACCAGATTGGCCAATGCTCGGGCTTCCGCTAATTATAAAACATGCTTGGTCGGGGAGCACACCAAGTCCTCGGCTTTTTCCACAACCAGATGCGAACGAACAATAGAAACTATCTATCTTAAACAGGGAAGCCGGATGGTCCTTTCCTATAGGAAACCCTTGAGCCTAGATGTCGGGCGCATTCGAAAAGGCTACACGGTCCCTACCACGGCTTAGGTACAGATATGGCTTCGAGACACGGGCCATAATATCCGGGATACCTAATCGGTGCGAGCCATAGCTATAATTAGGAAGCATTGCCATGGAAAACTGCATGGTACAGGGGATGGGAGGGGAGGGGGAAGCTGACGCGTACCTCTTCTGTTCGCCAGACATCAGGGCGGGCGGCGGAGACAGGTGCCATGCCACAGGGCTGCCCTGGTCTAGTTTAAAGGCCTTCTTTCACAGTATAAAGCGACACACCGAACAACAGCAAAGCTTGCGATCTCTCATCCATCTCTTATGCCCTTCATCTATCTCACAACATCAAGTAGCAACCTACAACACCTCTCCAAGCAAAGAAGTCAACCCACAACCCTCGCGCTTCATTCAAAATGGTATTACGTATTCATTTTAATGATAAAATTGCTTCCTCGACTGACAGTTACATGTACACGCTAGTGCCATGGGGGCAACTGCGCTGCTCTTCCCCTGGACCCCAAGGTCCCCACGCCTTGGCCCGAGCCCGCCTCTGGAACAGCCCAGCACACACGCTGGCTAGCCGAGTATGAGCTCTGGAAGAGCAAAACCTGCCCCTGTGGCACGGGCTACTGGTGCCGCGCCCACGCGCAGTTCATCGACGGTGACCAGGTCCGCGACGGTCTTCCCTCCCAGGACAAGCAGACCCCCCAGACTTGCCATCCACAACTCGGCGTTTCCGCTACCATGTCTGCCACCCAAGCTGCCACCCCGGTTGCTGCCTTGGATTAGATGGCAAGTTGTCTTGGTTGGGAGTCATGAGACTGGTATGCGACGAGGCTTCGAGGAGGTCAAGTTTGAAGGAAAAGACAGAAAAGACAAAAATAAGCTGGTATCTCGCTTGCATTTCCCCTCAGATATAGTGCTTTCTATTTAGTTTATCTGTTAGTTAAGGCAACCTACACTATGTAGGGCAGTCAGTCATTAGCTTCCACGTATTGATACGGTATCCACATAAAAATAAATAAAAAAGACCACGCCTTGCCAGCGGCTTCTGGAATCTCAGAATTGTTAGTTCAAGTGCTATCATTGCCTGGCGTGTAAATTATGGGCAACTCCAACGAGAGTTCAGACTCACCCCCAACAAGCAGCCACTACAACATGATCTCTGGGTCATGCTTGATAGATCTTACATCCCTGAGAGAGATGATCTGTTCACGGCTGCGCCTAGCCAAATGAGATACCAGTTTGTACAAGACACAATGCATCGCTATCGCCTTCGGCGGCAACGCGACGGCTATGTCTGGCATAAAGCAAATCGCCGTCTGGAATTTAAAAACGCCGGGTACCGCCTCCATCCACGGCCGCGTGCAGTTCGATGACGGCTTACGTTCATGGCATGTACCGTCAGGGTTGGTTCTCATTCGCGACCGCAATGATGGTGTCATGTCACGGGGCTAAGGCCCAGTTGTTGGAAACACTGCACTCTTGGATTTTGATGGATTTGATAGGATTATAATGGCTATCACTGGCCCGTCTTTAAATCCGCACGCGCAATGAAAGTGAGCTCGAAAGCTAAAAAGCATTTCTTGGCTTATAGCTATACCTACACTCAGTGATACTGTGGTGCCGCTTCTATTTGATGATTTTCGCTTCTAGTCTTCAAACAGGGGTATGACTTCAAAGGCACAGGGAAATTCTCCTTGGCGCGTGGGTCACATGTCGCCTAGCAGAGCGAAGAAGTTGATGATGATGATGTGGACCTTGTCGTTCAGAATGGCGTATTCGAGCCACTGTTCGGCGATCCTGTCAAGCTCCTCCACCCGCCCCTCTCGCCGAAGGCGATTGCCGAAATGTTCAGCCACCTTTTCTGGACCATCCCGGGGTTCCTCAGAGGTCAATGCGATGTCGTTGAGAAAGGCCTCGGCCGGGGCATAACTGAGGAGGAACCCGATCGGGACATCTGAGCGCTTCGACCGGAAAATCTTCAAGGTCTGCTCAACTGCCATTTCTGGGACGTGTCCGAAGCTGTCAATGGTTTTGTCCAGGACGGGTGCACCAATTTTGAGACGTTTCGAAAGCCACTCCTGACACTCAAACGTTATTTGTGACTCATCCTCGGGCGATAAGCCTTCGGTCCATCCGATCTGAGGAGGCACTATGTTTCTCAGGAAAGTGCACAAGGGAATGCACTCATATTCACGTGCTCCGGCTACCTTCGCCACATCTGCACCTGCCTTGAGTAGCATCGAGGTGGCGTCGACACGCGCTCTTGTACAAGTGACGTGGAGTGGGGGTATACCGCCGGGATATTCAGGCGCATCCAATGTCCCATACTGTTCCACGATCGCGTCGACAAGGGCCTGGAAAAACTCGATGTATTCCTCTTTTCCAAAGACTCCTCTCGGTGGTCCGGGTCCTGGACATGCAACGCCTTGATCAGAGCCTCAGGTAATTCCTCGGCGCTGACGGCGGGGTACTTGAGCAACTCCCTTGCAACAGCAAAGTTGTGTTCTTTTATCGCAGCCAAGAGGGGAGTGTTGCCGAGGCAATCCCTCGTGAACCACCCTTCAGGATTGACACGGCCCCAGGCGGTAGCCAGGGTCCTGATCAACCCAGACACCAGGCTGGTGTCCTTGCCGCGTAATGAGTATGCTGTGTAATGGAACACACCCGCATTGTTGGGATCTATCGCCGTGATCATGCCAGGATCGACGTTCTGTAGGATGTAGTCTAGGATGTCGGTGTTGCCATGCATGGCAGCCGAATGCAGTGCCGTGCTATTGGTAACCACGTGTTCGCCTGTAGGGTATAAGTGTTCGCCTGGGGGCATGAGACAATCCAGTCGGACTCTTGAGCATGAAGCGCGCCGAGGAGTTTGACCGTGGACATGTGACAACAGTAGCCGGATCAATGAGGGGATCTGCCGTTCGCGAACTGTTAAGGGAAGAAAAAGAGATGAGGCATTGGTAATGTTGATTGATCCCAACGAGATCTGCCGCTCGCGAACTAAAGTTCGGGCAGGGAAGAGAGGTGATGTAGGTGTAGGATTGGGGAAGGGGGGATCAAGAGACCTGGAACCAAGTTGATTCCTAAAATGGCGGGCAAAATGGAGTGTCTATGCCCTGGAGAGAAAACTCAAGGCAGGTACCTCCCACCTGGCAGGGTTGTTCCAATCGCTAGAGATTTGAGGGATACTGTACAATAGATTGTGACTGAACTGGAAAACCTTGCATCCCAACACGTCGCACACAAGAACAGGAAACGAAACGAAGAGAGCTCTTATATCATAGCGCCACTGGGGGAAACTCTCGTTGACTGCTAAGATTAACACTTCGCAAGTCTAGCATAGCTTATATTACGGCTGCCCCCAACGTCACTGTTTGGCGAGGGATGAGAACGCCAGAAATACAGAGCATCAAAGGCGTCGGTAATGCCGGCGTTAGCATGGTCTTGCCTCGCGATTTGCACAAAGGTGTGGTCAGCCCTATCAGGCGGTTTCCACAACGCCATCTGCTTCATCGCCAAGCTCCACTTGCAGGGCCCTAGGCACCCTCTCGGTCCGCTCACTACGCTCCTTGGATGACGCGACTCCTCCAGCAGTAACCCAGAGGAAGTAGTCGGTGTGGAAGTTGTCCACCTGGTTGAAGAATATGTGGAACCTGGACGGGCCTGTCAGCTATCTGCCTGTAGGTGAGATCAGTGTTGTGAGGTCAGTGTTGGACTTACGAGTTCTCCTTCTCCTCGACCTCAAACATGCGTTTGTAGATGTGCTCGTCCTTGAACGCCTTCATCTTGTCTTCGTACTTCGACAAGTCAAGAGGCTCCCTGCCGAAATTGATAAACTGCTTGTTCATCTCGTCGAACATCGGCCGCTCCAGCATCAGGCCCAGACTGGGCGCCTTGGGGATGCTGATCCGCCTGTGCTCGTAACTCTGGTTGATGAGGTCAAGCGGTGCACCGCAGCGCACAACCATCACCGCCATGGCAATCATCTTGCGGATCTGGTGCATCATGAAACTCTGTCCATGAATCTTGACGGAAATCCATTCGGTGTCGCCAATGTGAATCGGGGTGGTTTCCGCCTTGAAGCTCTTGATGTGGCGGTATGCGGAGGGATCATTTGCCGACTTCAAGATGGTGTAATTGTGGAAGTTGTGTGTTCCCACGTACATATCGAGAGCCTTTTGGAACGCCTCGAGACGGGTCGGAGTGGTGCGATACTTCCTCTTCGCCGCGACGTAGGCGGCTTTGACCTCTTTAACCGCGACTTCGAGGGGCGTCAGGACTCTCGCGGGCTTGTCAGCCACAGCCTCCACGGCGGCGCCAGCGGGCAAGACATCTGCCATCACCTCGTCGTCTTTCTTCGCGGCTGTGGCAGCATCCTCCTGCGCTTGTTCTGTCTCGGGGGCTTCCGGCTCGACGGCTTGGGCTGGCACGGCCTCGACTGCTGCCTCCACGGGGTCATCGCTGAACTTTTGGTCCCCGATATCGCGCATAACGTTTTCAACTTCTGCCCGAAGAGCGGGATCCAGCTTTTCCATGATGGGCTGGATGTCATTCTTCTGCACCTCCTCCCAGAAGCCCTTGATATCACCGAGGCGCTCTTGGTATTCTTCGAGTACGCCACACTCGGTTGCCGAACTGACAAGCTTCTTGCCGAGGAAGCTGTGCGGTTGGGGTGGCAGGAGCGCGTAGCTCGGCATGAGGTACTCGTACCATCTGGAGTCACAGCCCTGGTGGGCATTGAAGCCAGCAGTCGTGCGTTGAATGCCCCATACTCGGATTTGGTCGGGCAAGTGGCTGTTGATCTTGTCGACAATGTCCTCGTCTTCGACAATCATCTTGAGGGACAGAACGTTGCTAGCAGCGTGGACGCCCTTGTCGGTTCGTGCGCAACGGATCAGGCTGGACTTCTTTGGGTCGTTGGCATTGGCCTTCGAGATGGCGCCGGCGGCAACGATGGCCGCGAAGAGATCACCCTCAATGGTCTTCTCTAGGTGGTTGATCTGGAGACCGTGATAGCCGGTGCCGGCATAGCCAATGATGACGGCGACTTTGCGCTTGGGTCGGCGTTCCTCGGCGGCGATTTCGTCGGGGGTGAAGGGAATGCTCATGTAGCTGGTGCCTTGGTAGGTGTCGTCGATCACGCGGCGTCGCTTCGCGTCGCGGTGCTCTGAAAACTCTACGCGCTTGGTCGCCCATTCCCGTCTAATACGATCGCGCTCTGGTTAGTGTCGGCATCGGCCTCCTTGGAAAAAAGCAGTTGATGGGCAAGAAGAAGGGAACCAACCCGTTTGATCCCGAAGCACCATTTTTTGCAGCGTTTTGGCCATCGTTGCCTCTGCCTCTACCGCGGCCACGTCCTCCGCCCCGTCCTCTGCCCCGTCCCCTGCTGCTGTTTTCCGCCACGCTTGCCGAGGCAGCGTTTGCTGGGGCGATCGAAGATGCCTCGTCGGAAGCCATGTTGCGAAGTGGCGGATGGATCGCATTGCGGGGAAGGGAATGATGTGCGTTGGAGTCAAAAGGTTTTGTTCCGACTACTCAAATTCTTGCGCCTTATCGCGGCGCGTCACACCTTTCCTATCGTGGCCTAGCGCGGCTGCCGAGTGGGTCCGATTGCGGGGAAGCTCCTGGCGTGACTGCAGGGGCGTGAGAGGGGCACAACCGAGGACCATCGCTAAATGAACCTTGCAACATTTGTTGACCATGACTTCGAGATGGAACGACGACGAACTCTCCCCATCGAGCGCATTAGAGGTACATTTCTACCCTAGGAGCTTCAATAAAATGATCTCTGCGAACCGCCGTAGGGAAGACAGATACCTGAGTGCCTCTAGTCGAACGAAGAACCCCGCCATTCCATCCCATCTCACCCAGATATGACAGTTCATCCCGGCGCGAGTCGGATTCCGCACCTCGGACTTCGAGCCAAGGCAGCATATCCCATCATTTTACCCAATCCCTCTGCAGGCAGAACCGGCGCTCGGCATATAGTGAATGCTGCGGAGAGGCCCATATCATTGCTACCTTCCCCATTTTCGCCGGTTGTCGATGATCCCATTGCGATGCCATGCCGGGCACGCGCCGGAAACAGGGAGGAGCAGGAATCCGTGCATTCGTACCTACGAGATGACGAGCCACAGCACAGTTGAACAGCTCACTCCGAGTATCTATCGGGAAGGCATTGACGCAATTGCCGATGCCCCTCAGCTCAATTCACGCAACAAAACTGCGTGGTGCGACGGTTCCCATGGCCTGTGGTCAGCCATCATTAGCATGGGATTACGGGTAAAGATCGTGCTCCGAACTGGACACAGTGAGCAGCGCTTTACAAAAGAACGCGACAAATTAGACCCGTGCAGCTGCCGGCCTGCCAAAGGCTCGGATATGGCCCAAGTACAAGTGCAATTTCAGCAGCACCCCCTCTGTGAGGGACAAGTGCCACGGCTCAAGCCAAGGCGGATACAGCCGGTAAAGGATGCTCCGGGACGGTGCAACATCGCTTCCCGCTGCTATTGGCGAGCGCGTGCGTCTGCAGGCCGTCGATACAGGTGGACATCCCGGCGAACTGCTGGGGCGGGTGATCAGCACGGATCTCGGAACTCTTTCAGGGGTGGCAAAGGCAGAAATAACATTTGCCGTTTGGCTACATATTCGCGAATTGTGGGGTAGCTGTGACAGTCTCGAGATATATCAGCTCTCCCGTTCGGTCCTTCTGCTCATGGTCTGCTAGGCACGGTACTTATTTTTACGCTGTGTACAATGTCGAACTTCCTAGCATCATTCTCGCCGAGACGCAGCATGGCAAAGATCCTGCTCGCTGCTCTGCTCTCGCCCCTCACTGCTGCAGGTGGAATCCACCGAGACCACTCATCCCTCAAGCCTTCCTACGACTATGTCGTAGCTGGTGGAGGTCTTACTGGCTTGGTTGTTGGCACGAGGCTCAGTGAGAATCCAAACAGTATGTTCACATCTGGAAATCACGGAAACGGACTGACACCACTCTAGCTACCGTTCTGATCGTCGAGATTGGCGACTTTGATGACACCTGGGACACGGCAATACCTTACCTGGCCAGCATCGCTCGGCAGGACCTCATGTTTCAGCAACTCTCAACTCCAATCAGGGCCCTCAACAACAGAACCACGACCATCCCCCTAGGAAAGGCGGTCGGGGGTGGAACAATCGTGAATGGCATGGTTGTAACCCGAGGGCAGAAACAGGACTACGACGCCTGGGAGCAGCTCGGGAATCCTGGCTGGGGATGGGATGAGATCTATAAGTACTTCAAAAAGGCATGTCAATCGTCGATGTCCCTCCCCTTCTGTGGCGCTAACATGCTTCTCCTCAGTCCAGCCGTTTCAACCAGCCAAGCCCGGAGCTGAAGGAGAAGTACAAATACAAATACAGCACCAATGGATTTGGCGACGGGCCTTTTCCGTCAACCTTTTCAAAGTTCCAATGGCCAGATCTCGGTAAGCATTTACACGACCCCAACCCCTGCCCGCGATTCTTAGATTCACCTAATTCTCTAGATTTGACGCACGATGCCTGGACCAAAGATCTCGGTTACGCCATTCGCGAAGACGGCGCAACGAACGGCGAGATCCTCGGAGTGAGTTGGAGGGGCTCAAGCATTGACCCAGTGAACATGACCAGGGCATCCGCGAGAAAGATCTACTACGACCCGGCCGCGAGGAGACCCAACCTGGACATCCTGGTCGGGAACTACGTTGGCAAGGTCATCACCCGCGGTACGAAAGTCGTCGGCGTAGACGTGTACTCAGCACAGTCCTCGATAAACCAGACGTCCATCTCGGCGAACAAGGAAGTCATCCTCGCTGCAGGCGCCATCCACACGCCGCAGATCCTCCAGCTGAGCGGCATAGGACCACCGAGTCTTCTCCAACGCTTCAACATCACCGTCGTAAAAAACCTGCCCGGAGTAGGCGCCAACTTCCACGATCACTCCGTCATCAAGATCGAGTACAAATGCAAGTCCCCTCCCCACTCCAAGCGACCCTCCCTAACCGCCCTCTCTAGTCAACAAGCCCAACCCCCTCAACCGCGCCCAGCTCACCGACAACCCAACCTTCTATAACGCCTCCCTCTTCGAATTCCTCGCCAACCGCACCGGCCCCCTCACCCTCGCGAACGGCAACGCCCGCGCAATCCTCTCCCTCGCAAACCTCACCTCCTCCCCCGCCTCCCTCGCCGCCTCCATCACCTCCCTCCCCAACCCCCTCTCCATCCTGCCCTCCATCTACTCCTCCCATCCAGAGCTCCTCGCCGGCTACAACGCCCAACTCGCCCTCCTCCAGGGCATGATCGCCAACGCCTCCGCCGGAGTCTTCGAGTACACCTGGACCGGTGCCTCCGGGCCAGCCACCGTCCTCGATAAACCCCTGTCCCGCGGCACCGTGCACATCAGCGGCACAAATCCGCACCCCATTGACGGACTCTTAGCCTTCGACTTCGGCAGCTTCTCGCATCCGGTCGACATGGAGATTGCCCTGCTCGGCTTCAAATTCACGCGGCGATTCATGGCCAGTCCGTCGCTCGCGCCGCTGGAGCCGGTGGAGGTTAACCCTGGGTTGGGGGTGCAGAGTGATGAGGAGATTGTGGAGCGGATGAGGGCGGATTTGATACGGCCGACGAATGCGCACCCCGTGGGCACGGCGGCGATGATGCCGGAACGGCTGGGGGGGGTGGTAGATCCGGAGTTGAGGGTGTATGGCGTGCAGGGGCTGAGGGTTGTGGATGGGAGTGTTTTGCCGTTGGTGCCGATGGCGCATACGCAGGCGACGCTGTATGCGGTTGCGGAGAAGGCGGTGGATTTGATTAGGGGGGAGGGGGCTTGAGTTTGGTGGTGTGTGCTCTGATCGGAGTAAAATATGGTGGCTATTTAGGGGGCACGGATGGCTTTGTGAGGAGGCGTTGCTCTTGTGTTATTATCTCTACTTGGGTTCCTATGGGATTACAAAAGTCGCGTGGTTTGGGCGAAACCTTCTCCTACTGCGACAAAATATAGATCTTGTGTTGTCAATTTTGTCTACCTACTTCTGACTCCGTTTATTTCCTTCTCCGGGAAGGTATTCAACGTTGGTGCTCAGACCCTTTCGGAGATAAGCTTCGAAGCCCTTCAGCCACATTGCTTGACGAGGTGAATAAGCTGTTCTTTGTGGACGTAACCCTAAGAAGCCAACCTCCCAGTGCCGTTTCTCGCCATTTTCAGCCCTCTTGAAAATGCCACCCCAAGGCTCACTGGACGCCGGAAAACAGGGTTAAAGAGAACTGTCAAGCTCTTCTGTTCTCATTGCGCCTAAGGGTAAGTAATCATTCGGCGCACGATTTCCTGGGCTAATTGAGCATTTAGATGGCCGAAAACAGCCCGCCGCGCGATGGCGCGATGCAAGCCGACCCCGAGGTCGATGTCGATGACGATGCTATCTTCGAGGACCCCGAACCCGCCAGCCAGCCAACCAGAGGCCGAGGAAGTAACTGTAAGGGACGTGCTCGTGGTGGTGCTTGTGGTGATGCTTGTGGAGGCATACGGCCTTCTATACAGCGTAAGGCCTCCCAGTGGGAGGGGGTTACTCTAGAGGGTAGCCAAACCACGGCCGTAGGGGGTGGCCAAGCCGTTACCACGCCTGTGAATAGTGGTAAGGCCACAGGTGGAACGAGAGGCAGAGCGAGAAAGGCCTCTGGATCCAGTAGGAATCGTCAACTGCAGGCATCACGAAGAACACACTAGGTAGTGGCCGAACCACGCGTTCCAGCCGGTCAGGTGACGCATTTAGTCAGCGAGTAGTTAATTGTAATTTTATTGTAGAATCGAGTGATTTGGGCCCTGTTCGATCGATCAATTGCGAGTGTTCAATTGAATCGCAGTCGTAAATGCGACTGGGCATTTGAACGTGGGCGGGGGTTAGGGTTATGTATGGCGTGGTGCGGGGTCATAGTGCAAATAGTCATTCTCTTCTTTTATAGACCTTTCTGTAGGATTCGACCTTTGTCAATACTTGTGGCTCAGACTCACTGGCGTTCAGGAAGTGCCAGGCATCCAGTCAACACTAGGTTCAGGGGCCCATGAGCCCCTGAATTTGATACTTTGTGATTAGCTATCCCGGGGATTCCCTACTAGGTAGATGCCTTAAGTTAGAGGCAGCCCCCTTTTAAGTCATAATAAGTATCTTTAGTTAAACTGCTTACGATCTGCATAATCTACTATCTTTTTTACCACTTTTTTCGATGCTTTCTTATCTATACGCGCCTTTCTTGTATCAACCGTTTTGCCATGGTTCGGGTTGCATAGCGTCGTTACAATTCCTTTCTTGATTGCTCTAGCAGTAATCACAACCGTAGTGCGGCGATTCTAACACAAGATCCAAGTGTAAGGACGCGAGGCCTGCGTTCATTTCCATTGGCTATCCCTGGGATCTATGTCCAAAGAAAGGGCAGACAGACAACAATACTGGACAATTCTTTTCTCGCACACACATAGGTGGAATGGTTGCCGCGCCCCCGACAGATTCTTTACTGCCTTTTCTGCCGACAGAAGCCTAGTTCTCGACCCCAAGCCCAGATTTGGTTCTGTCATTGCGTAGTTTCTGCCGGCGGAAATCACCGATTCTCACATGAATGCTTTATCATTGTAAAGCTGTGGAACAATATGGACGTAGTCGCTGTTACTAAATGCTAGTATCAGTGGATTCACTTTTGCAGTGTTTTGGTGCAGCGGTCTAGTTCGACAAAAGCTCCATTACAACTTATCAACAACCATTTAAGCAAAGGGGCGGCGACAATCACGGTCTATCTTGTAAACTAGCAATGATAGCAGAACCGCAACTTCCTATCAGAGCTTTATATCATGACACCCTTAATTCCCGATGTATTAAGAATCTGCGACTCCCTAAATACCCGCCCCGATTTCAGCTCGGAGACCGATAGTTTTACCATTCTATGCAGACGCCCAAAATATTCGTGTAGTGTCCTGACCTCTAGCTGTCCGCAGTGTCCTTCACTTGCCAGCAAGCGGGAGCAGCCGATAGGGCATCCAATCAAGCCGGTCAGGTTTGCCCGAGACCAAGACTGCAGTGATAAACTATTGGGCAATTTCTCGGGTGTGATCGGCGACTGAAAGCTCCAAAAGCTTAAACTACCTTACCATTGATCTGCGTCTTCTCGAGGTCGATTTGTGTAGTTGGTGAAAGGTTTTGAACAGGCGCCACTGTGGAGTGGCTTCTAACAAATATCCTGTCAGATTACCCACCCTAAGGCGTACCCTTATCTGTGGCGCGGCCCCACGCCAGGGGGTGAACACGCGCCTCAAACCAGAGATTTCCAGAGTAGTCTGGAGAGCCAGAGACTGAAAACACACAACAATACAAGCCAATCAACCCTGCCAACCGTGCAAGCGTCTAAATCCAACAGATCCCGTCGTGTATATCACACCGGCAGGATTGGCCAGGAAAAAGGACCGCTCGCTCCAAGTTGCTTGCTCGCAGGCGATTGGTCGGTTCCTCGACCAGAGGACTGGGCATTGACGGTTGTTGTGCCAATGTTGCTGCCTGGGGAAGCCCAAACCCCGCACGCACTTAGTTTAGACGGCTTCGCAGCACTGAATCCCAGACTTTGTGGTTTCCGCACCGGCAAGGATGAGGCAATTCGTTGTCAACGCTGATGGCCGCGCACCATTTGTCTACTCGCCGCTTGATCCGTCGAAGGACTGCATTCGACTGCTCTCCGTCGAAGCTTCACAGAACGTCACGGCCCCACTACGATGTCGGCTCACTCACGTCAACTTCAGCGACCGGCCTCGCTACCAAGCTCTTTCCTACATGTGGGGTGACGAATCCGAAAGGAAGTTGATCTTGGTCGACGGAAAGAAGTTTTACGTCGCCAGGAACCTATACAACGCCATCCATTTTTTGCGCCGCTGCAAACCCGACTGCCTTTTCTGGATCGATGCCATCTGCATCAACCAAGATGATGTGCACGAGAAAAACAGACAGATCCGCATCATGCCTCACATCTATTTCCGAGCTACTACCGTCATGATTTGGCTGGGAACCAAGAGGATATCCCCAGCTCTGGTAAGAGGCAATGCCCCAACTTGCCTGCTATCCGCTGATGTGCTGGCCTAGCTGTAAGAATACGACGGGGTGCTCAACCGCTTCAGCAGCACCAAGACTGACCGTTTTTCCAGATACAGGAACCTACTGCTGAGCGACATCAACGAGGACGAGGCGATGGAGCTATTGGTCATCAAGTTACTCTCCGAAGACGAGTACTGGGAACGACTGTGGGTGGTACAAGAGATCGGTAAGGCGACCCAGATTCGAGTATGCTACCAGATCCGTCGGTTCGGTTCAGACACGCCTGGTGCCAACGTCCCATTCCAGCCTCAGGATTGCGAACTTGAGTGGGAAAGCTTCATCCAGACCGTCCGTTCGTCAAAAGCGCAACTCAGAGATATTATCTGGGACAGCCATCTTCCCGAGTTTTCCCTGGAAGAAACCGGGCCCCTTCGCCTGGACCAGCAGCTCCGAGGAAAATACCGTGGCTCGCACAGTCTCCGGTCATTACTCGAAACCCATCATAACACCTTGTGCCAAAACCCGCGCGACAAGATCTACGGCCTGGCTGGTCTTGCCGATGACTGTTATGGGTTTCCTGTCGATTACGAAAAGTCCCTCTTCGAGGTGTGGTCAGACACATTGAAATTTCTTGAAACCACCGACCAAACTCAATCTGACCTTCCTGGGCTTGCTCTGCTCATGATGAACGCTCTTGGAGGCCCAAGCGAGTTGGCGCCGCGTCCTAGTCTGACATCCAACGTGCAACTCTGGCTTCCCCTGAGGCTTGTAGGGGTGATCGCGCATATTGGACCGACGCCAACGCAGTGCATCGCTAGTCTTTCTGAGGCAGACAATTGGACAGCTTGCATGAGGAAGAACGGAAGACAAGGCGTCGACGTGGAAGCGAACGAACGGCTTCTTCTCACCTTGCTGGAAAGAAAACACCTAGAATCGCCCTGTTTGGGCGTTCTTTCCCTGGCTGGAGTGCCCTATCAAGCCGCCTATCGGATGAAGGACGATGCTCAACTCGCCTGGGGTCTCCAAAAAGCTCGCGAGCATATCTCCGGTGGCCTTCGGCACTGCCCCAAGGGCGAGAGTAGGCTGTACCAGTTGATGCCGCTGGATTGGGAGACCCACGGCTGTTCCCTGGGTGTTGCGAGGGGAAATTTGATGGCAATGGACATCATCTGCCGCCTTCCGGAAACAGGCATCATGCTCGTGCTCAGATGGACGGAAACAGGCCAAATGTGGATTCAGAGGGAGGAGGGCCCTGTTTCATCGAACTGTTACCGTATTGTTGGCCTGGCTGTGGATTATAATGACACACAGCTACCCACTGGGTCCTGGGCAAGGACGAGAGCGCTGGACTCTCCGGGTCAAGCTGTTTCACTTTCCGTGGAGGCAGAAGTACTCTACTCCCTCTTATCACCTCAGGTTGGAGATGAGGAATCCAGCTATCCAAGCCCCTGCGAGGAGGACTAATACGTTCTCTCTCAAGGCCTAACCAAAGCCAACTCTATCTGTCATTCCATCATCCAACGCACCCCCGTTCCAAAGACCTCATGATCCTTCACATCCAACATAATCATATGCCCCGGCGCATGCCCCATCACCACCCCCGTCAGTTTAGCTCCCTTGAAATCCATTCAGCTCAGTTGGCCACACTTTCTTCCTGCGCATTCCGGCCTTTGGCCGGGACCCCTACTTTCTGACACGACGCCCACTAGCAAAGGTATCTCCTGGATATCCTCAGTATCAACGACTAGTAATAGATATAAGCATTCCCAAGTGGAAGGCTGGACGAATTGTCAGTGAAGTTCTAGGTGGTGGCTATTGCGGGTGCGAATGTCCCAATTCTAGGCCCTTTGCTTGCACGGGACCATTTTTGGGCCCTTCAGCTAAAACTGCACCTTTTCAGAAGGCTGTGTTGTTTAAGAAGCAGATATTAGCCGAAGCCGAGCCGGGGCTGATCTGGACTGATCAAACGTGACGAAGAGTCATGTGACTATGAGCAATGGGTGGTTGTCGATTTTAGGGTGGTGAAACAACGTTTTCAACACCTTAAAATCGACACTACGAATTTCCATTTCCTTCTTCGGAACTGAGCAGCTGCCGCCTTAGGCTGAGCCAAACTGAGCGAGGGGGTTACTGTTCTGGGCTACCTCGGCTATAGTTGCCACAGTCTAAAGTGGCCGTAGAGCTGTGAGGACCCAAAACTGGGTCCTCGCACCACCACTCCTTAGCCATGCTTTCCTTCACTTAAACGACCGGGAAAAAAACTACAACTTGAACATAATCTCTAATCCTATTGCTCCCAGGTTGGATTGTCCATTTTTCTCGGACAGACAACTGTCAGAATTAAGGGGTCTGGCAATGGCCAGAACCATAGATTTGGGACCATTGCCACAAACGCGCAATGGCTTGCCACTCGGCTTGCCACCATTCACAACTATAATGAATGTTTTCCGGCTGGGCCAGAAAGCCGACAACACAAGCAACAGAATCACGCAGTCCAACCCCTTCAAATTCACTGAATCTAGTGTGCAGCGCTTCTGAACCCTTGTGATCTGATGATTAGGGCTGTCCGAAATCGTTTAGCGAGAGGATGCTCTCCCAATTGCCCTCTTCTTGAGCCGGCTTCCGACAAGCAAACACACACTAGTACATTGGGGTAAAAAAATCCAACTGTTCTCTAGTCACCACCTACCGACCACAATATTGCATAAGGTTCAACTCGGTCAGCAACTCCGTCTTCTCCACACCCAGCTAACATGCAAATAATACTGTAGCCTCATAAACATAAGTGAAAAACCAAAGCTTATCGTAAACACTCGTTAAAGTTTTGCCTACCCCCGAATCTTTTAAGCCTACCTCAGACTTCCCACCCAGACCACTACAATACCGGTACTGACTAGTACGCTAGTTATACTCTCCTCGCTACCTTAACCTCAGCTTTCTTTAAGCCCTCCCAATTCTTCTCTGCCATCGATGTTGAATACGACATCACAGCCAGGAGTCTTATCTAATACACCGCTAGAGTACGCCCGAGTAAGAACAAGTGCGTATTGAAATTAGTACTCTCTGAAACCAATGAAAGACTCTCTAGATGCTCTCAATAAAGATCGATTTCCCGGGGTGGGATGTGTCCCCAAAACTCCCTGCGGTTTCCTGTTGTTGGAAAGTCAACGTAAGCGAAACCAGCTCTGGTGTATCCATTTATAACTGAAGACTTCGATACGAGGACAAGCAAATATGTCCGGACCCAGTGCGTCGTCGTACCACAATCAGCAAGTGCTAGGGCCAGAAACCTCTCAGAAGACAAGAGAACAGCGTTCTCTGGGTACAGATAATCAATGAAGAAATCCACTGGGTACCTGCCATCAATCTTTGCTGTGACCTTGACCTTGCAGGGAGCCATGTCTGGCACAACCGGCGTAAGACGTCCAGAAATTGTGATGAAACCTCGAATTATGGGACTGAATGCATTCGGATTGGGACCGGCATATTCTAGCTTGGACTTCTTTAAGGCGAAGTAACGGTCGGAAAGATAACGTTCGGTGTAATCTGGCCACCACGCAACGAATCCATCATGCGATGCCCATGACCTGGTAAACAAAATTAGCATACATGTTTGTGTGCAATTGAACTTCATGGAGAAGGGGGGATTTTCTCCGAGATTGAGTTGGGTCGGCCCCGATAATCTTGAATGAGCTCTTGAGGGCAGCCAGACGGAGTAGCACTAATCTTAGGAAATTCATAATTACCACGTTGGATTGCGACAGTTGTGCCCCTTTGAATCTGCCTCGCGGTTATGGAGCCGCTGGTCACGCAACCACGCGAGACCAAAGGCGAGGCTGGACCCCCAATGCCCTGCGAGATATGCGTCGTTAACCTCGTACTGCCAGACCTCGGCCAATCCAGCCAGAGCGACAAGGCGGTCTTGGGGTTTCGAGAATGCACGATAGCTATAATCTGTGCAAATTATTTTTTTATACCAATGTTGGACCGGGTCGATATTCTGTGTTTTCCTTGATACGATGAGCCCAGACATGGTCGACTCGATGATGCCGGTCGGGTTTGACAGTAAGTCCTCGGTCCGGTACATTTCTCTGCATTCCCAGACGGCTTGTGTGGGTGTGAAATGAATAGTCCTTGGAGAGAGCACGCGTTCCTGATAGACCCAACCTCGGCCACTTAGGGGCGAGTTCTTGAGCGGCAGCGGGGCCGACGACTCTAGTTGGTGGAGGAGGATGAGCGTGGATCTTGCCCCCGTTTGCCCCCGGGTCGTGATTTCAATGCTCTGCAATTCCTTCCTAGGACTAGGGATGCAGTCGTGCGTGATGCTCTTTTTATTGAAGCATCCGCCGGAGCTGTCTCCTTTTAGACTTGCCGCGATGGTCAGAAAGGAGTTGGTGTAAATATCCCCCATTTTGGCAATCTCCGCCGCCTTATCCTCGTCACAATCCTGTATGATGCAGAGAGAGTCTATCCAAAGGTAGCGTACTCCTAGCGTCCGGGTAATCTCTATGGCGTCTTTGAAGATTTTGGTGAGACTGTCGACGAGGATGGCCTTTTTCCTGAAATCATAGTTTCGTAGCAAGGTCATCTGTTCATCCAGCAGCCCATTTCCCCAGCAGTGGCTGAGCGTCATGTACTGTGGGCAAAGCCCTTCGATAGTGGCGAGTCGAACATGGTCAGTCTTCGGGTTGTCTCCTAAGCGGAAGGCGCAGACGTCGATAAGTCTTGCTGGATGATAGGGGTCGCGAAGTCCATGTTGGCCGAAGAGATCGGCCCGAGAGAGATTGCATCTGTGCAGACGTGCGCAATCGTTAATGCATTCGCGGATGAACTGGAATGTTTCCTGCGAGCGAGTGTCGGTGAGTTGACGGTTGGCGACAGGAATGCCATATGCGGCACCCGGGTCACCAATTGGCACCGCAACGAACAGCTGGGGGACTACTTGGGCAACCTCCCCAGTCGAGCTGCCGCAGATAGCTGTGATGCCGAAATTGCCTGCCTTTCCCCTAGGGGGCGGCGGTCCTAGCTTCAGCCTCAGATTCGTTTCTCCGCGCAGGCGGGCGACGCGGAGGATATAGCACAGACTGCAATTAAGCCACGTATCTGCGAGGTCGTCAAGCCTGGGGACATGGTCGAAGCCGTGGTCGGAGGCTAGAGCGTCTGCCGTAATGAGTTGACAGCGGCCACACAGCGTCTTGCTAGGCCTGCCTGTAATGTCTACTGGGGCGATTATGGGTCGCAAGACCCATTGGGCAGCTTTTCGTAGCATCTCGACTGTGTTCGGGTTGAGGGACACCAAAAGCGGGGTCGCTGCCAGCCCATTGTGACATGGGCTAACGAAAGGTGTGATATATCACGTGATAGCCTTGGTAGGCAATAGCTGAGACAATAAATGGGTACCCAAGCAAGCGGTTGCCAAAATAAAAGACACTGCAAAAGAAGAGGGCCGTGCCCAGTGGCTTGGCACTAACAACGCCTACCAATTTTGCAACAGTTCCAGAAGCACTATTTTAACACCCCTGGCTCGCCAGACCTCTCGCCTATTGAGAATTGCTGGCGCGCAGTCAAGCAGTTTATTCGCGTAAACCAAAGTCTTTCAGGCCCTGGATTAAAGGAGCTTATTCTGGCTGGTTGGAAGCGAATAGAACAGTCAAAAATTAATCGGCTGGTGGATTCGATGGTAGTGCGAATGAAGGGCGTGATAGCGGCCGAAGGCCAGATGACTGGTTGTAACGTGATGATACAAAACGGTACAAAGGAGGCCATAGAAAATTGCTAGGGTGGCAAGTAGTTTGAGGTACGCAGTGTCGTTTTTTTTTTGCAACCGCTTGCCAAGGCAAAGGAGGCTGGTGATTATTTTCTCTGCTCGGCAGACCGTTGCAATACATGCACACGTTATGAAGCAATTGATGACGCTAAGGCCTGCAAACTAGGTAGATTTGGCTGCACTGATTCCAGTCATACCACGCCCAGCCTGTCTGACTGACGGAATTTGGAAGTGATTTAACTCAATGAATCGGAGACAGGCATACCTGAAATGAAGAGTAGTACCCAAGGCAGCTAAGGTCCTGAGTGTTCATAGATCCGTGGAATAATACAGGGATTGGCGGGCAGCGACATATTACGTCTTCGGAGTGCTAGAAGGCAGGTAACGGTGATAGATTTTCAGCAAGAATAGGTTAAAGAGAGAGAAGGTTACAGTTTACTAAGCCATTTCCGTCGAAATTTTTATGCGATTTTTTCATTCTTCCGCAAGCACTCTTCCAGTCAGCCTGGCCTACCAAAGTGTCTCGCCCTATAATACCCATATTTCTCCCCTTTCTAACCGCTTTATCAGGGTTTTCACAATATCCTTGGCTTCTCGAGGATCAGAGGAAGCGGAAACAAACCTCCCATCAGTTATCTTTAATGCGTCATGGGAGAGATAAATGTTGGATAGGTGGAAGGCCTCTATTCTTTAATATATTCCATCTGGTTGTTCATTGCTGCGAGTAGAGGTGTTTTGAGACGCCGAGACCACCTCAATGTCCGAATCGGTGCGCGATGCCGAGCTGGAGCCGTGGTTGCTTAGTGTAATCGAGAGCACCTTGAAACTAATTTGGGACGCGAAGATGACGGCGCCCTTTTTTTTTCAGTCTGGATCTACGACTTGTGGACTCTGTTGTAAACTTTGCACTAAGTTGGCACTGCCTCCTGGACGGGATTGATATGTTCTCCTCGCTGTTGGCGGTCACTGGATAATGATGATGATGATGATGATGATGGTGGTGCGCAAGAGTTGCATGATTCAAACAGGCTGTTGTGTGATGGGTTGTACCGAGGAGGGAGGCTCTTCCTCAGAGCGATTGGCGTTGAAGAGCTGTCTCCGTTTGATTTGATGATGCGCTTCAGGTCTAAGACTCCGATCCCGAGATAGTGTTTTCCAACAGGGACTGCGGCCCAGTCGGTGCATCCACGCGGCGTTGTGGCCGGTGCTAGGATCTCCAGGCCGGTCATCACTAGGTGAGCAGCTAGCCGCCCGTATATTAACAAGAGGTTACATAGTTCTGCGACATACATAACAATTAACCTTAGGCGTGCACTGGTATATCATAAGACATCCCAACATATACTAGTATATTATGGGATATCCTGTCAGTGCTGGTATATCCTATACCATACTAAATTTCAAGCTGGGGTACCATATACCATCCCAAACTCTGAGCTGGGATATTATGCACCATCCTTGATTCTAAGCGTAGGATATTATGTACCATCCTAGAGCATATACTGGTATATTCTAGCCAAAATTCAGGACCGTGGCCTAGGATTCGGGCCCAGATCCGATAGTTAGACTATTAACTATGCCTTAATTTAGGACCGTTTAAGGATTATTAAAATGATTATGTAGTAACAAAGGTTAAGTAACTATACTTATTTAGATTTAAGAGGTGCGTTATATACTTCCCTAATAATAATTATACCTGCCTGGAAGTCTTAAGGGGGCTAATCTTATACACTATAGCTGTATTATTGCAGCTCTCACACTTAGGTAGCAGGAAACCCTGAGAACGACAGCGCTCCTTTTTAAGACTCTTTAAAAACTACTTAATAAACCCCCTTAATTACTTCTTAACTTCCCTACCTGTTTCCTGTACTGCTGTTCTATTTAATATATTATGTCACACGCTAAACGCCCCTAACACCTATAAAGGCCTAAACGCCTTTAATAAACAGAGCAGCCTACAGCCTATCGAATTTCGATGACTCTAGAGAGAGCTTACTAAGGTTTAAGCCCCACGAACCTTAGGCCTGCGCTAATTAAGCCGTATTGAGCCGTAATAACTAGAAAGGTTCCGTATTAACGCTATAACGGCTAGGAAGGTTACGCCAGTAAATGCCTATAAGTTATTATTCGGAATGATAAAACTTTAGTCCTAGGAGGACCTTTATATTTAGATAGATATATTTACTTAATGATTAAGAAGGGTAAGGGCTTTTAAGGCTATAGTGAATTATTATATTAAGAGTGGAGCTGTTTAGCGCCCACAAGGTTACGTTCTTGTGACGACCCTGCAGGCCGTCACTTAGGCCGCAGCGGCCCGACGGATCCCCCGCAGAAGGAACAGTGCAGGAAAACAGTATGCACGGTACTGCACACTGGGCCAGGGGTGCAAAGACCCGAAGCCCCTACGACCAACTAGGAGTTACTCAGTCTTGGTAGGAGTGCTCACCTACTGAGCATCTGTGGGACCTTTGAGTAAGAAGTGCTTAGTAGCAGGTTACTTAGTTCCTGACTGAGCAACAGGCCACTAAGTAAGGTATAAGGTACCTCCCGTTTAATTAGTATAGATAGTTATAGTTATATCCACAACCACCATAAGGGACTCTGGTTCCTCACGCTAGTATTTAATTATTCATTTATATCTTACTGTTCAGACTCACCTCTGTGCATTATAATAACAACAACTTACAGTAACATTAAACCCCCTGTCTAGGAGTGTTAGCTTAACAAGTCGTCTTCAGAACGCCCCTTACCTATTAGCGTCCTACTATACGTTCTGTCTTAACCTGCGCCAGTCCTCTCGAGGCCTGTGTCGGGTGCAGGTCGTAATAGTTCTGTTCTAAGCCGCTTTTACAGTGCCTATGGTTGCCCCTTATCACATTTAATAAGTATTAAGGCTCTCGATTACGAAATACTCTTTATCTCCTAACGACGCCTATTAGTAAAGGTATCTCCTGAATATCCCCAGTATTAATGATTAGTAATAGATATAAGCATTCCTAAGCGGAAGGCTAGACGAATTGTCCATAAAGTTCTGGGTGGTGGTTATTACAGGTGTAAATGTCCTAATTCTGGGCCTTTACTTACACAGGACCATTTTTGGGCCCTTCGGCTAAAACTGCACCTTCTCAGAAGGCTATGCTGTTCCATGGGCAGATATTAGCCGAAGCTGAGCCGCAGCTGATCTGGACTGATCAAACGTGATGAAGAGTCACGTGACAATGAACCTAGGTAGCGTCGATTTTAGGGTAGTGAAACACCGCGTTTTGGAGGTCATACGTGATCTTCCCACAGGTTACAAACTCAACAAGACAGGGCATTATAAGAGGCGTATCATCAACCTCTTCTGGAAGCTGACACGACTGGATTCCTTGAGTTGAGTTTTCTTAAAGTCCGCAAGAACTTTATAGTGATATAGAGAAAGGTTGCCTGAATAGATGATATGATACCAAGTACGTATTCTATGTGCAAGAATAATACTTTAGACTTGGAAAGCTCACCCGTATAAAATGCTGACGTATCACGACCTAGCCGTGATGCCATGTCGCCAGAATCAGTTTGTTTTGCCCATTCGACAATGATCTAGTTAGCCGCTCTAAGAACCCCTTTAATTCCATCCAAGTACTTTGTTTATATATTGGCAGCAATGAGTCTTAGAGCCCCATCAATATCTTCGTGCAAACAGACACCATATTTTTTTAATATGACGCAAAGTAGGACCACGATGGCCTCTTTGAAGGCTCTTGTTGACTCGTTGTTATCATGCTGAATGTTCTGCGCAAGTTCCGTGGCGACCTGAATGGGGTCCTTATCTGTGTAGATCGGGAGTGTCCGTATAAAGGAGGCGGTCAAGCTTTTGCGTTGGAGAGAAGTCCATGTCGAATACGGTCCACGGCCGCTTCCCACTTTCGCCGGGGTGGCGCATGGCCATGTTCGCTTGGGCTTGAGTTTTGGCTTGATGCCAAGTTCTGAAATGGAGCGCCCTGCTCCATAATGGTTGTTCCGTCACCAGATGGTGGAGGTTGACAGTGAGAATCCAGCCTGAGCTGCGCCCAAAAGCCTAACGGATCACGAGTACTACCAATTAACACCGTCCCAGCAAAACGGTGCCGGAGAATCCCTGTCCCGTGTAACCCCAGAAGCCGGAACGCGCGATGTCGTCAATCCTACTTCGCCCGAATTTCTACCAATCGCATCGGCCGCTGAATACGGAATACGGCACAGCCAACATTTCTTGGCAAACAGGCAGACAACGCCCAATCCAACACCAGTTCCCTCACACCCTCTTGGTCAGGCATTCTGGCAGATCGGCAAGGCTGCAGAGCGGGGAATGCAGCCATATAACAGTGCCGCATCGTCGCTCAACGTCGTCCCCATTCTTCCCCTAACAACAACCCCCACTCCTCCGTGGCATCAAAACCCCACCCGTCTATCACCCCGACATCACCAACCATGTCGCCCACCCCCAGCATCACCAAAGCCTCCATCCTCTCCTCCTCCCCCTCTTTTACCTCCCCTCCCTTTCCCTCCCAAACCTCTCCCAACCCCTCCCCTTCCCAACCCCCCTCCTCCCCAACCTACTTCCCCCCCTCGCACCCCA
>Ga0247758_1000458_pt1 | contig 35895 bp, 28 predicted proteins | sample UWRJL156409C4_FD_180950 | JGI IMG/M metagenome (GOLD analysis project Ga0247758, IMG submission 180950) | Plant litter microbial communities from Arlington Agricultural Research Station in Wisconsin, United States - UWRJ-L156-409C-4 | ecosystem: Environmental > Terrestrial > Plant litter >...
GACCATCACTCCCCCGTTGGAGACCGTATCTGGCGAGCTGCAGACAGTCTTCGGTCTGGTCAGTTTCGAAAACAAAGACTTCTAGGGCTTTCATCGTGCACTATTGTTGGTTTTCTTCGATGGAGGTCGGTGCCCGGCTAGGTGAGTTCCACGTTTGGGGCCTCGAGGTGTCACGGAGACTCCGAAGCGTGAGTTCACTTCAGGGGAGAAGTCCGAGATCGGTGGGTAAGCCCGGGCACTCAGAGCTGGGTGGCCGTAGTACGGACGTCTTGCCCCTGGCCGCGAACCAGGCAAAGTTATATATGTCAGCCATCCTAGCCCTCTTGGCTGCCGATGACCAGACCCACACCCTCACCCCAAACCCTGTTACATGTTGTTGCTATCACACCCAAGTACGTGTGCCGTACATCAGATCCATAAACACAAGGCAGCAGACCGATAAACGTTCACGCAGCTGCGATCCCCTCAGCCCCTGCGGGTTCTCGAAGGATTCAGAGTCACACACGGGACGGGCTTAGCCAGCAAATCGCGATGGGTCGCACAGACACCTCTTGCCATTTCACCGGCCGTCCCCCCTTATTTGAGGCTTGTACACCGGGGGAGTTACTCCATCCGGGTTCAACATGCAAAAGGCCCAGGCGGGACGGAAGCACGAGCCCCTGAATGGGACCCAGTATCCCGGCATATAGGATTTTGTGTCGCGCGTGTGTATACTAGGTATGAATCCTTTGTCGCCTCAGCCCCCATGCTATATTCTGACAGCGATTTCTTTTTTTCACTGTCGGCGCATCTTCCCACCGCGCTGGAGGGTGACAGGATTTTATGTGGTCCTCGCCTAGCACCCTGTCATGGTAGTATTGTGTGTTCACCTCGGACAAGAACTCGGACAGTCGGGGGAAGCTGACTGGCCACAATTCCGAGCATATGCGGCCCCGAGTATCAGTGGGTTCGAATGTATATATTTGGCCGAGTTTCTCACCCACTACCACCGACCCAAGCAGTGCATTTGCCCCGCTATAAGACGGTAGCGTCGCGTTTTAGCACCAGCCATGACGCAAAGCATCGGCAACCGGGCCTGGGGCACAAAACTCTGCCAGGGCGACGCGTCCCGCACCCAGAATGCGACTGACGCTGTGTCCTGGGGTGACCCCACAAGGACTGGGACAGCATTTGATTTTCGAAGTGAGCTTTTTCTGCACCACATCCAGCCACTTACGATAACCATTCAGATGTCTAACAATTTGAATGGTTGTGACCCGCTGACTGACTGACTGACTGACTGGCCGACTGACTGACAGCCGATGCAATCACCACACCATCCTTCCGCCAACTCGCCGCCATCAGTCGTGCAACCCTCAATGACGATGTTTTTGGTGAAGACCGCACCACCACCGCCTTCGAGCAGCACATTGCCTCGATATGTGGTGCTGAAGCCGCCGCTTTCGTGATCTCCGGCACCATGGCGAACCAGCTCGCCCTCGCAGCCCTTTGCCAGTCCCCACCATACGCCATTCTCGCCGATGCATCCGCACATGTCGTGAACTTCGAGGCGGGGGGCATTTCCCGTCTTGCAGGGGCGATGGTGCAGCCAGTCCGTCCTGAGAACGGGGTGTACTTGACACCGGACGACATCCAGAAACATGCGAAAGTCGAATCGGAGGTTCCCATTGAAGTATGTCCGACGAAGGTTATTAGTTTGGAGAATACCACACACGGGAATGTCATCCCTCTGGCTGAATTGCGCGCTATCAAGGAATGGGCCACTCGGAAAGGGATATCCGTTCACATCGACGGGGCACGGATATGGCATGCTGTCGCCTCTGGGGCGGGGAGTCTATCTGAGGTCGCAGCCTGCACTGACACGATGACGCTTTCGTTTGCAAAGGGGATAGGTGCTCCGATCGGAGCGATGATAGTCGGCTCGACTACGGTGATTTGCCGTGTCAAGCGACTACGGCAGAGTATTGGCGGTGGGGTCCGAAAAGCGGGCATCTTGGCCGCAGCAGCGAGGGAGGCCGTGTTGGAGAATTTTGGGCCGGGAGGTGTGGACGTGAAGTGCACACTGCAGGTAGCGCACCGTATGGCCAAGGAGGTCTCACACATGTGGGCCGAAAGAGGGGGAAAACTCCTGCGCCCAACAGAAACAAACATTGTTTGGTTGGACCTTGGGGCTGCTGAGACTTCGGCTGAGGTGCTGAGCGAGATGGGGGTGGAAAGGGGGATTCTACTTGCTGGGCCGAGGATTGTCCTCCACCACCAAATCACTGCCGAGGCTTTGTTGGGTCTCGAGAAGGTTTTTGACGCGGTGTTGGTTCGAGATACTAGCAATGTGGTGTTAAAAACGGGCGTCCGGACAACCTTAAAGGGGTGTGTCCAAGCGTTGTAACCTTGTAGCTTCTTCAAGCCATCCACTTTCACGGATTCTCAACCTGTTGATCCGACTGCCGACCTCCTACATGCCACTCCCAACGAAGTTGTTGCCAGTCTGAATAAGGAATTGGTGGTCAGACGACGTTGTATGCCGAAGTGACACGGCCCTGCTGTGCCTCCCCCTCACATCCGCTCGCCTAGTTTCGGCGGGCGGCTGTCGTCGGGCTCCAACGGCCAAACCTTCCCACAAATACCGTGCAGGGCATACAAGGTGTGTAAATTATTGGTCCAGTTTTGAAGGATTCGCTACTGTCACCGTTCGTGACGCCTAAACGGGAAATGGGTGTGATGGGGGCAGAATGTCCATAGCAAAGTCATAGTGTAGATAATATGGTATAGACGTTACCTCCAGTCCTCCGTGACTGTGAGGTGCCCTGCCTCCTAGAAATTGACACACCAAGTATTGATTCCATACGCCTCCCTCGAAGACTCCCCCCACCCTTCTACATTGCCAGCCATCCCGTCTGGCAGACAAACCAGCCCCCGGGTCGAACCACGCCCTTTCCACCCTTGGCTTTCCAAGTGTGACTTGGTAAACCAGGTGATGAAATCAACCGATACAACACGGCTCACACGGCCTCTGTATTCACCTCGTCCCCATTTTCCTTTCCCCTCCCTCTGTCATCCGCCCCTTCCCCTGTTACTCCGCTCTCAACCGCCCCCTCACAACCATCAGAGCCTTGCCAAGTAGATTCTCCCCCCACTCCTCCCGAAACCCCAAGGCCTCCTCCGCGTTAAACCCAATCCCCCACACCCTATCTCTTCTTGCCGCCTCAGCCAACATTTTGTCTCCTGTCGCCAGCAACTTCTCCCTCAACTTGGCGCCTTGCCCGAACTTTGCCATATTCCCTGCTATCACAACATCGCTTTTGACTTCGTCCCATGGCTGATCCCAAAAGCCAGTGACGGCCTTGCCGAGACGTTTCTGTGTCTTGGGGTCTGGCGTCGCGAGGACTTTGCGCTGCGTGACTGTGTCGTGGAAGCGGCCGGCTTTGCAGTACATCATGAATTGCTCTGCGCAGGTGAAGTGTATTACCTCATCAGAGGAGGGAGTGGTACTGGGTTGGGGATCGTAGGCAAGGAGAGAGTCGATTGTGGATTTGGAGACGGAGAAGGGCGAGGGGTACCATTGGCAGAACTCGCCGTTGGGTTCGTTGGGCATGTAGAAAAAAAGGATGCTGTCGTCTCGGGGGGCGGTGCCCTTTTCTTTGCCTTTGTCTTTGGGGGGCATGGTGGGTGATGGCACTTTGTGTTGATGATATGGTCTGATGTATCCTTCTTAGAGTGCGACTTGGACGTCGGTAATTGATCAAGTCCTGGGAAATTTTCTCGGTCCTGGAAGGGCAACGTCGTGGAAATAGAATGTGCGGTTTCATTTGACTTGGTCCCACAAAAGGAAAATAAAGTTCACACGTTAAGCTCCTTGACTCATCCGGCCGAAATTAGAGTTCAAACATTCTGCGGGTTTGGCTTCCACGTCTTAGCTTCATTTCCAATTTACCACCAATACCGCCTACCCACTGCCGTTTAGGAAATCTCGTCGATCTCGAGCCGCCATGACGCAGAGCGGAGCTGACACCACGCCAGCCTACGCCTCCAATCCAGCAATGAAATCAGCCTTTTTCTTCTGCAGCACCCCGTAATACTGCTCCAAACCCATTGTGTCCGTCGGTGACCGTTCTCCCTCAAAGACGCCCTTTCCGTAGCCGGCATAGTGAACTTTCCAGGCTAACACCAGACACCACCAAGTCAGCATCTCGCCATGCTTGCACAGCTCGAACCACGATGCGGGAAAGAAATGGGATACTCACTGCTAGCATCAAAAGCAAGATAAGACCAGCTATCATTGAGATAGGCCTTCTCGGACCCAACCCGTATGGTCTTGACCTTGCCCATCTCGCCCGGAGCGGGGCGCAGGTTCTTGAGATTGGCCACGAGCTTGACCAAGCTGCTGATGAAGGCGGGTGCGAGTTCCTTGGCGAAGCACTGGTGCTTGCCGTGGCTGAATGCGCCGACTGCCTCGGGTTTGCGAGAGGGGTCGAATTTTGTAGGATTAGTCACCTCAGAGGGATTGCGTGCTGTCTCCCCCTGTGCAATGTCACGGTGTTAGTCAGAAAGTGAACTTTTTTAGGCCAGAATGGGTGAGAGAGACACGACATACGAGCATCAACACCACCAGGTTTCCTGGTTCAATGGGTTTCCCCTCCAGGTTACCAGCTTGCGTCGCAACGCGAACAGTGCGCTGGGAGCTCGTGAGGCGCTGGGCTTCGGCAACATACGCCGCGATGGCTGTGTCGTCTCCCTTTTGCGTGAGTGTCTGCACCTCGCCCCAGATAGAGGCGTTCTCGGGCCGCAAGAAGAACTCCATGATCTCATAGAACTGCGGAAAACAGAGTCAGCGACCCGTATACACAGCGAACAACAACCTGGTAGCCAGGATACTCACCGTCGTGACGGCCACACCAATCCCACCAAACGCGGTAAGCCAAAGGGTGTCAACCACGCGCTCGGCTGTATTCCCCTGTGCCAATAACTCTTCGACAACCTTGAACCCGCATGAGCGCAACGATCCTTTCTTCAAAGTCGACACCGCCCCCGACAAAGCTGACGCAATGCCCAGTCCAAATCCCCGCGACAAGATGGCTTTGTCAACCAGCGGCCTCGTCGAATCGATAATCACCTGCGCTGCCTCCTGTGCACGACGGCGTCTGTTCCACGCCTGCGCCGGATCATTGTTGTTGACCCCCCAGATCCGGATATCAAGCAGCAGCCGGTACAGCTCGGCAGCCACCAGCGTCCCCCCGGGATTCTCCTCGCTCTTTAAATCAAAGTAGAACAAGTCCCCCAGAAACTGCGCGCACAGCGGGATGGCCACATCCCTGACCAAGTCAAGCTGAATCAACCCGTCCTTGAGTGCGAATCCCTCCTTCTCAATGAGCTTTGACCCAGTAGTCTGGACGAAGTCGCGCACCGTACCCAAGAGGTTGGGCAGCTTGCCCAGTATCTTGTCCATGCTCGCCCGATGCGCATACTGTGCGGGCTCATCGCCAGAAAGCATGAACCAGCCAAAATCCTTCTTTCCCGGGAACATGGAGTTGACGACGGTCAGCCACGGCAGGACAAACGCCTTGGTGTTGGTCAGCACATGCCGCGCACTCGCGCTCGTGGTGAGCACCACAGCCTTGGACGGCGGTTTGGGGTCGTCGAGCGAGAACTGTGCAATAGTCCCCAACTCCCGCGCAATCTTCTCGTTGGCTTTCTTGGTGTACATTGGCTGCATGAGCGCGACTGAGTTGAAGGGGAACCACCCTGGCAGGCCGCGTTGGATGAGCTTATACAACATCGACCCTCCGAGGGTCTTCCTGTCTGGCTGGATTTCATTGTACCCCCAGGCGGTGAGATTCGCGACGTTGAAGTCGAGGGTGTTGAAGCGATCGGAGCGAACGAGCGTCACTGCGTCGGAGAGGACAGCGCGGCCGACGGAGTACGTGGGCAAAATACCGCAGCCGGTGTTACGAACGGGTTTGACGTCTTCAATCATGAGTCCGGGGTATAGCTCAACCATGTCGGGGTCGGTATACAGTTTCTCAAGGATAGAGGCGATGTCCGGGTCCGAATTGATGTCTAGAGAATGGCAAATAACCGTCAGGTACTCCTCCTTCAAGTTCATTTCGGGGTATGAGAATGTCTTAGGCGTGGATGCTCGTCTCTGAGACATCTAGGAGGGCCATAAAAGACCAAGGGGGGATTTGAAGACAGCAATTTGACATACCAAGGAAGGTGTCGTGGCGTTTGAGGCCGAAGAAGTCACGGAATTCGTTCAGTGATGCCACTTGCCATTTGCGTGCCTGCTTGATCCCGAGGATTTCGACAATCTTCAGGGCCTTGGGGATGGTGCGCGCCCCGAAGATGCCGGCGGGGTCGTCCATAGCCTGTTTGAGAACGCGGGCGAGGTCTTCATCCTTGAATTTCCCGGTGTCGGCGTGGCGCTCGAGGCCGCCGAAAGTGCGCACACTGGGGTCTTTCGGGGTTCGTTGTTCGAACGCCAATAGGGCCTGGCCCAGCTCGACCCAGCTGACGTTCTCGAGGTCTTCAGGCTTACGACCGGGGAACAGCTGGAGGAAGAAGTCGTTGATCCACCGTTCATCCTTCTTGGATATACACGAATGGAAGCGGTACAGCAGGTTGAACTCAACGCTGACCTGGTTACCGACACCTCGGGGCGTGCCATCCGGATCAAACTGCTTGCTCATCTCGACGCGCGGATCCAAGGTCCAGTCGCTCTTGGAGTGGTGCGTGTTGGTAATAGCGCGGAGGTAATCATGCAGACAGATCTGGATATAGAGGCCACCCACGATCAGCCGGCCCGTATTGAACAAGTCATGGTCTTGCTTGGCAACTGCACGAGCCCTGTCCTCAGGGCTGGCGTCAGGGGGGCATCCCAGCGTGAAGCGTCCCCCTTCGTTGATCTTCAGCAGGATGTCAACGACGTAGTTGTGGAAGCGGTTGTACAACACGAGCATGACGTTGACACCGGCTGGCTGGCCGAGCAACCTTTTTTCGTGAAATGAATCAGGCTTTAGTTTGCCCTCCTTCATGGTGCGGATTTCCAACTGGTCCTGCAGGGACGACCCATACAGGGGAGCGAGGTCGAGGTACGATGAGGTGTCGGATTTGTTCGGATCCGTCCGGTTGGTGCGGAAGATGTCGTGTATAATAATTGACGCGTGGTAGAACAGCATTGACGAAATACCGGCAGGGTTCTCCTGGAAGTGCTTGCCGTCCGAGTCACGAGCCATCAGGAGGTCGAAGAGAAGGCCGGGGTCAGGCTTGACACCGTGGAGGCGCTTGATGTTACGGATGCTCCTGGCATAGGGGGTTCCTGCCTTGCCGAGATTGGGGGTCAGAATGTTGTTGTAGCTTCCATCGGGCATGCGGTACTGGAACAGGCCATCGGGGGCCGTAGGGACGTGTTCACGGAGCGTGACGTCGCTGTCAGGTGCCTTGAACTCGATCGTGTCATTCTGCGTGGCGGCAGCACAGGTGGTTGATGCATCTGGATTGACGACCTCAAACTTGACATCACCCCCCACATAGCTCAGTGGGGGATGCTGGAGGTTGCTCCAGAGTGTGTCGAGGAGCTTGTTGGTGAGCACTGTTCGAAGCTTCGATTTGGATGACAGAGCTGTGAGGATACCAATGAGCGCTTCTGTTGTGCTTGGAAGTGTCAACACTTAGGGTTTTGAGGCGGACAGGAGAGGGGAGGGAGGGGGCAAATACTCACCCCTTTTTGTCATCAAGAGGTTTCTGTGTCAAGCCTTGCAGAATGCCAATCACCTCGGTCATGGAGACTTGGCTACCCACGGCGGCTAGTTCATTCAGGAGGTCCTGGGCGATCTTGGCGGGATCATCAAAGGTGTAGGCAGGCCCATCTTCCTCGTCGGCGTACGATTCGCCAGCCTGAAACTTGACAGATGCCATGGCTTGGAAGTGGAAATGCTGCAGATTGTTCTCAACAGCTTGCCCTTGCTAGCAAGACCTGGTCTAGCCACCCCATCCCGGGTCAAGCTCCAATTTATAGCGAGAACCGGAATTCCAGTCCCTGATCTCATCCCGCGTGCTGACAGATAACTCTTCCACGATTGGCCGCCACTTGGGATCACCCATGTTGCGATGCCGTCCCCGATCCGAGACAAGTCAACATCACCAAGGTACACTTGCCGAAATGATTCGGATATTCCTAACCCCACCTAGGCGTGAGGGCAAGTGAAAACGCGGGGGATACACAGGGCGGGTAGTCGCCGGGGGAGTAACCCACCACGGGTGCACTCGTCAATATAAAATGAGACTATTGGCCTTGGTGATTCTCGACCATGCACCTGTCCGGGTCGAGGCATCAGCCGTTCGCGGAGGTGATCCCGGCCTGCACCACTGGGACACGGCTAGCGCCGCGACACTATGTTTCTACGAGCAACATATCAATTTCGGTGACATAATATTATCTTCATCGCCGAAAACTCGGGCGGGGAAGAGGGGTTGGTGGTTGTACTGCGTCTCGCACATGTGTGCCCTTGGATGGCTTGTCCCGTTCAGTGCTGGGGTGTGCAGTCTCCCGGAGAACGTACCATAATAAATGGCCTGTCTCTGCATGGCGACAATGTGCATCACTCGCCAACACCCGACAAGAGCACCCCCTCCCAGTTCTCTGCCTCGGGACCCACGACTTCATGGCCGAAACGCACGACACCCCAGCCCCAGCCGGAGGGCCATCTGTTGCTAATGGCAGTGGTGCACGATCGCGGCGGCTCATTCTCTGTTTTGATGGCACCGGAAATATCTTCAGCGGGTCGAACGCAGACACCAATGTTGTGAAGCTGCTAAATAAGCTGGATCGCAGCGACCCCCATCAGTTCCACTACTACCAGAGTACGTTTTCCATCAGTATTCCAACCTAGGCCAACTCCTGACCACAAATAGCCGGAATTGGCACATATGATGTGGATTCTACCTCAGTCGACCAGTCGTGGCTGGCTTCGTTTCGCAGTTCTCTGGGGAACACCATGGACCAAGGCTTTGGCGCTGGCTTTGATGCCCATGTCTTGGCTGGTTATCGGTTCTTGATGCGTTACTACGAGTCTGTGCGTACACATGCTCTCACAGCACGAATGATGGTACTGATACACCCCAGGGCGACAAAATCTACATGTTTGGATTCAGCCGTGGTGCTTTCACGGCCAAGTTCCTCGCTCGCATGATCCACACCGTTGGCCTCCTCTGCAAGGGCAACGAGGAGATGGTGCCCTTCGCCTACCGGCTCTACCAGCGTCAGCTTGCTGGTGAGGTGCAGGAGTACGGGAAGAAGGGCGGCAAGAAAACCAAGAAAACCCCTATGCCCACTGAAGAGACTTCCGGTCTCACGAACACGGCTAACGGGGTGACGGAAGCCGAAGATGAAGACCACCATCTGGATGGCCATGATGAGATTGCAGCGTTTAGCAACACATTCTGCCGCAAGGAGCAGATGATGCACAAAGGCCATGTTGAGGAACGCAATATCAAGGTCTATTTCCTTGGCATGTGGGACTGTGTCAGCTCTGTCGCCGTCCTGGAGCAGAAAGCGCCCAAGCCTGTGGCTGTAAGTGGGACAGCCCAGTATGTCCGCCACGCTGTTGCGGTGGATGAGCGGCGTGTGAAGTTTAAGGTTGCCCTGCTAGCCCAGGACATCCGCGCTTCAGCTGACAATGACGAGGACATCAAAGAAGTTTGGTTTCCCGGCTGCCACGGCGATGTGGGCGGGGGCTGGCCTGCATCGCTCGACAACCCACTGGATACTCAGGACCATATGACATTCTGGCAGAGAGTCACCAACATCTTCACCACCCGCAGGGCCAAAAAGGCAAGCAAATACATCGATTCAGGGCCGTTCCAGATGAGCGACATTCCCCTAGCCTGGATGATCCACGAAGTCGAGTTGGTGGGCAAGCAGAACCCACCGGCTGCTGTGTCATGGCGTGCCGACCTCGTCGAGCGCTTCAACAAGCGCTTCCAGAAGAAGAAGAGCCAAGCTCTCGGCGGCTTCATCCACGATTCCCTGCGGTTTGGACACGGAACGACATTCTCAACCGTGCTCCTTTGGAAATTCCTCGGTAGGGAGAGACCCCATCCACTCGTTGCCGAATGGCTGCTTACCTTCACACTCACAGAATGGTTCCCCTTCACCACGCGCTGGGAGCTCGAAGGCAACGACTGGGTCAATGTCCGCTTCCCTCTCAATGGGGGTGCACCCCGTGACATCCCGCCCGATGCAGTGCTGCATGGGTCCCTACTCTGGAGGCTACGGAATGATTCGCGATATCATCCCCTCAATAACCACGGCGGCAAGTCGGCGCCGTGCCTGAAACACCAGAACAAGGTCGCCGGGGTAACTCCCGTGACGGATGGTTCTGAGCCGTGTGCTGACCATCAGACTTATGTCTTTGCTGAAGGAAGTGACGTTGGATAATGCAGGGTCGAGTGGGCAAGCATGGAAATCTCAAGACGGCAAAGGTGTATGCTCATTGAACGGGCTGCTCTAACGTACATGTCTCACTGTTATCTTGGCGTGAAAATGACGACTGGTAGAGGCCGGGGAACTCTGATTGGCGCGACAAGAAAATTGAACACCCCCCATCTTTCTCTCATTCCAGTTGAACACGATGATCGGCGTTAAGTGCATGCAACAGGGGCTAGTAAGGTGTCCACATTGAATTCCAGAATCGGAAGAACTAGAGCTCTGGGATACTCCCTGCGCATCCACAAGTAGGTTAAAGTCAAACCCGACGTCTTCAGGGGGGGTGTTGATATTCGGATGCATGGGATATGAGTCTTCGACTTCACTGTGATGCAATCCATGGAACTGTGCCAACCCGCAAAGACGCACGCACCAATGCCCAATTGGGTCAACTGGTGAAGTTGTCAATTGACGTGGCAACCTGTTTGGGGCTTTTGTGATTCGTCACCGACTTTTGGGGCCCATAGTTGGGCATCATGCGGCCCAATCCACCTGATCGCTCCCCCAACCCAGGTGACGTCTCCACGACTCCGCTTAGCCTTTGCAGGTTGCCCACCTCCTACCTACCCCAACACTTCTGCACCGCATCGTCCCTCAGAATACCGCCTACTCCAAACAAACAACCTCAAGATGCTATCGACGCAATTTGTACGAAGCAAAACGGGAGCGGGGACGGCGACGTCGTACCAGCAAAATCAAGACTTTCAGTCACTCTTTCTTTCACTCTCGGGCCTGAATCTCACCGAGGCGCCAGCTCCACCCAACGGCGACAGCGGTATTTTAGTCGGCGGGTCATTTCCATCGGCTCAGCACGTCGTATTCGGCCATTCCTCATTCTTCAAGCGGAATCCGGGCCACAAAGACCTACCCCTGCCTAACGACGTGCGCGCGGAGGCCGCTCGACAATTCCCTGGAGCAAACGGAGGACAAGAAGCCGCAAATCTCGTGGCTATCCCCTCGCTGGGACTTCTCGTCAAGTATGGGACAGCAGTGCAAGTCAACGAGGCGAAAACCCTCCTAACATTGCGTCGCTTCTTGCCTCAGCAGGTGCTTGTCCCCGAGGTGTTTGGATGGCAGCGAGACAATAATGAGAACTTCATCTACATGTCACTGCCCGAGGGCATCACTCTGGCCGATAGCTGGGACATGCTCTCTGAGGATCAGAAAGCCGGCATCTGCACGCAGATCAAAGACATCGTCAAGTCTTGGCGTCGACTCCGCCAGAACAACTGCACTCGCACCCGAATCGGTTCGAAGCTCCCTCCCCCCTCTGGACCAAAAGACTCTAATCATCAGCCTCACAGAAAGCATCGACGGCACAATCGTCCACGACACAGTATTCACCGCCTCCCCCCCACCCTCCGCATTCCCCACCGTCGCCGCCTTCCACGAATGGTTTGTCTCAACCGCCATGCATGCCTCCTCGACCCAGCACGGAAACCGCGTGACGGGATCCTACCACTTCCAGCCCAACAGCTTCTTCCGTGACGACACACCCGTCGTCTTCACCCACGGGGACATCAACCCCCAGAACATCCTGATCTCGACGGGGCCGAACCCGCAAGTTGTGGCGGTTCTTGACTGGAGTCAGGCGGGCTGGTATCCTGCGTACTGGGAGTTTTGCAAGGCACGTCAGGGGGCGGACAAGGGGGTTGAGTTTGGGGATTGGACGGGAACGTATCTTCCTTGGATTTTGGATGATGAGGAGGTGGGGATCAAGAAATGGGGAGGGACGGCGCTGTGCCATTATTGGGATTATTTTGCGGGATTGTTGGAGAGGGCTCCAGGGGGAAGTTAAATTGAAGTTGAAGTTGGTGACGGAGGGTTCTGTGGGGAGGAAGATTGACGGGCGAGCACACTGGGTTCTGGGGAAGCATCGGCGGCGTTTCTTTGATAGATTGCATCACATACCCTAGAGACTTCACTTAGATTGGCGTTGGAAGTGCTTGGATATTTTCTCTTAGCGGATACGACCCGTCGTGTCAAGCAGTTCGTTGGGCAAATATCCTTGTTCTGTAACGTCTTGGTGCCCAGTATGGACATCTATTCCCCACTGAAACCTACATCATCCAATGTGAGAGGTCTCCTGCCTGTTGCTTCCATTTTATTCCGGTGAATGTGGCTCTAAAAGGTATTGCCTGACACCGACCACCAACTGGGCGCCAAGCACTTGCGTGGCCCCAGTTACTGCTCGGCCGTCTGCCATGTGCGTAGTGACCATCGCTGCTGGTTCCCGGTCGACGGAGAGGGACAACATGACTACCGCATAGATTCGAAAAGCTGGGATTCGAGCTAAATCTTATCGCTCAACAGAATCCCATGGATTGCCGCCAATCTTGGTAACCGGGCTGCTGTTCAATATGTGCTATCAAGATTGCCGCAATCCGCATGGTTCTGTTGGACGATAAGATTGACCTAGCTCAAATTCCAGGTTTTCGAAACTACCTCCCTAATTCGGTAGTGTTGGTGATGCGAGATTCACGATTTCTTGAGGCAAGCGCCTCTCTGCTGATGCAAGCATTCAGCTTCCCGATTTGAAGGTTTGGAGAGTGGGGGGACTCATGATGGAAGAGTCGCGAAACAAAAGGGCTTCAGGTTCGGCCATCTCCTAGGAAGCGACGAAGGATCAGGAAATCCCGCATCCATCCGATGTTGAATGCGGCGTCGGAGCGTTGGCCGGGCCCAGCATCTTCTGTGTTCCAGCAACCACGTAAAAGTCTGCGACGGGCCCAGCCGTTATAAAGTGGTGCCATGAGCACGGAAAGACAGGGTGCATTGCCACGCCAAGCACACCACTGGTACGTCCGTACGACCCTAGGCCCGGATTTGGACCGATGGACCACTAAAATCGGCGGCACCGGCCCGTGGGAGATAAACATGGGCGAATGGACAGGCCTGGACCGAAACAACCCCCGCGACCGGAATCTGGGCCTGGTGCGATGTGCCTGATCCCACGCAACTAAATCAAGCTTTTCCTATTTCTACCCAATCACCGAGCCGAGGATCGTGATCTCAGTGTTGCGTCTCGTTATCTCGTCCAAAACCCTGCACAGCTTACCTTCCAGACTCCCAACGCAGAGAAGCCGCAATTGCAGGGCCGATAGGGCTCTTTGTTGTGCATGCAAGCACGTTACAATACCGACCATGATGCTCGTAATAGCGGAGAAGAGAAAGAGAGCGAAGGAACAGATGCAGGTTGGGATTTTTATTTAAAGCCCCGTCGTCATGGCATTTCCTTGATTCCGCGCTCCGGTCATCACATTGCACCACAAGCAAAACAAGTGCAACTATATCACTGCCACAATAAATTTGCTGTCAGAAGCTCCCCAAACATTACTTGAGCTTCCCGCATCATCATTTCCACACTTCCACACATCAACATCCATTTGACCACCAGAAAGATGGATTCAACCAATCACGACCGAAACGTCAAACCGGGCAACGGTATCGTGACATCCAAACTACTCCAAGTCCCGTCGGGATGCGCAACCCCACTCCAAACCCCGTCAGGATGCGCAACACCAATCAACTCGACCGGCTATACCACCGACATCGAGAAGGCCCTCAAGGGAGAACAACAACTTCCCTGCTGTGAGCCCACCGTCCATTTCCACCACCCCATCACGACCCAGCGCGACCACTTCCTCGCCAGCATCGGCGAGAGCTTGTCCGTGGGTCTTGGTCTCGGCTCCGCCATTGGAATCTGGGCGTGCATCCACGACACACTCAAGAAGGCGACCTACGGCAACGTGCACATCGCCAACTGGGTCTGCGGTCCAATTCTGGGCTTCCTCCTCGCCCCGCTCCTGGAAAAGGCGGCCCGAGTTTTCTTCGGCAAGGCGGGCAGCGTGCTAGCGACGCCGAAGATCCACAACACGGCGGGCCGGTTCATCGACCACTTCACGACCATCTCCACTGCACTGGTCGGCCTTGGCATTTGTAAGGGCATCCAGATGCAGTATGGGCCGCTGCACTCGAATGTGGGGCTTGAGTACGCTGTGTTCGTCGTCGGCTTCGGCTTCCATGCCTTCCTCCGCGTTGTCCTCTACACGCTCATCACCGGCCACGAGTACGAAGTCGAGCGCATCGAGTGTAGCTGGAGGCGAGTTCCCGAGGTGATCTTCTGGGACTTTATCGACCACTTTCATCACATCTATATCGTCGTCACGGTCAACATCAGGGACTCACTGACCTTCTGTCTGTATCCCTATCTGATGGTGTTGTGGATTGGGTACTGGGGAACAGTCGATCCGGAGGGGCACCATGTGTGGTTGCCGCAAATGTTGAACATCGGGTTTTTCTTTTCGTTCTTCTCCATCTTGAAGGAGGTGACGTACCTTTTGGGCAAAAAGCTGTGGACGGAGGATCTCCCGGTGCATCGCCATCATGGCTTGTGATCGGGATGGGAGGAAGAGAGTCGGTGTTTGGGTTGGTTTTACTTCGATACCCAGGGAAAGAGGGCTTATGACTTGATGATTAGACGCATTGAGGCGTTCAGGTTGGGATAGAAACTGAAACTTAGACACAGTCTAGAGTAGATTGATGATACTCACGAATGATGATCTAATAATACATTCCAATACGCATGGTGTTTCATTCCTTTGGTGGTGATGACAGTGACTACTTCACGGGGCATCTAGCATAGCCGGCCCTGGACCGCGACCTCAACTAAACCCTTTGAACTTCAAGTCCGTAAGCATTAAACTCCTAGCACCAATCATCAATGTTGGACATCCGCTCCCCTGTGTGATCATGCCTCTGTGATAGACAACCAGGGCAAAAATGTTTCAGCCAACCAATCGTCGCTATAACTGGTTGTTATGTGATGAAAATCCGTTTCCGGTGATGGGCGGGGACTTTCCACCTCACCTGACCGAGCCACCATCCTCGCCGGTCCCCATTTATTTTCCCGGCTTTCCCGGGCGTCGGTTTTCAACACTGACCCCGCACTGTCCGACCGGTCGCGGCCACATTCAGAACGCTCTGCCGCCGCCACAGCGGACGGACCACTGCATGACAGGCATCAGACCAATGACGATGTGGGAGATGCACGCCACCACCCCATCCCAACCTGCAACCAGGGCCCTCAAACCAATAGATGTCGGGTTGCATGGCGCGGAAAAGTGCCGGTCTGCACGCACACACCCATAACCACACCCCCCGACAAGGTCGTGATGCTGCTTATCCATGGCATACACCAAAGTCCACCAGCCATCAGAACATGGGGGCGGATGCAGTCAAATACGCAAGATACCCTCCGTTCCAGCTCACTCCCTCTGTTGCGCGCGTTCTCCTTGAACTCAGCACTCCGTTCCTCTGGCCATTTCTGCCAACAGTCGTTGAAACTTCAAGTTGGATCACCGCTAAGCCGTGCAAGCGGCGGTCAGGTAGCATTATGAAAGTCCCTCTTCTCACTCGATATCTCCCCCTCTTCGCCGTTCCTGCCCTAGCCCAAGACTTTCTTGTTGGTTATGGCAACTGGAACTACGACCCCATCTGCGCACAGTCATGCATCCAAGCCTTCAGACCATACCTGCTCAACTGTTCCGATCTTGAAGCAGCGAAGAAGCCCTTCGATCCCATCGCACCGCCAACAACCGCAGTCTGCTACTCCAAGGACGAGGCCTTCCTGACTACAGCCGCATGGTGTTTGAAATCCAAGTGTCCGGATGAAAGCATCGCGAAGCTGGAGGGGTACTGGCAGCAGAGCGTCACGGGCACAAAGCTCGTTCCCCCGAAGTGGAGTTATACCATCGCGCTTGACAAGGTGGATCCTAAGCCGCCCACATACCAGCTGACATTCAATGATACGAAACTGAATCGGACTTCGCTTGTCGTGGAGAATTCGTATCTTGCCAGCTGGAATGGAATGACTAGCTTGTATCATGAGGAAGTGACCGAGTCGACATTCAGGTACTTGTCCAGTGACCCCTTTCCATCTCGCCTATCAAATCACTAACTTTTGATCCACAGCATCGTCCTTCTCGTCGTGGCCGTCGGCCTTCCCATCCTCCTCACCTGGATTTACTACCTCCCCTTCGTCGAAACCATCTCAGACCGGGTATGTCCCCCTCCCCTTTCCCCTCAAGCAACCTCCTCACTAACATCACCCAGATAAAACCATACCTCATCCTCCCCTCTTCCCTCGGGACATATCACACCCGCCCCCTCCCCTTCCGCCTCGGCAACGTCCCAACCTTCGGTCAGACCCTCTACATCACTCTCTTCGTCATCCTCAACATCATCCTTACCGCCGTCGGCTACCGCTCCATGATCCCCAACGCCTTCTACATCACGCAGTACAAAGAAATCCTCAACCATATCACTATCCGCACCGGCGCCTTTTCGTTTGTCCTCCTCCCCGTCCTGCTGCTGTTCTCGTCGCGGAATAACATCTTGCTGTACCTGTCGAACTGGTCGCATACCACCTTCCTGCTGCTACATCGCTGGATAGCGAGGCTGTTCATGGTTCACGTGGTCATCCATTCGATTACGTCGTTTCAGATCTATCGGTTCTTTGAGACAACGCCGTGGTGGTACTGGGGAATTGTCGGGACGGTGTTGACTGTGGTGCTGACCATTGGAAGTGGGCTGTATGTCCGCAAGGCGCAGTACGAGTTATTTTTGCTATCGCATGTGCTGTTGGCTGTGCTGGTGTTTATCGGCAGCTGGTACCACCTCATGGGGTGGTATGCGTATTTGGGCAAGACAATTGCACGGAAGAATACCCTGGGTTATGAGCTGTGGTTGTATTTTGCGGCGGCAGTGTGGTTCTTTGATCGGCTGGTGAGGTTTGGGAGGGTGGTGAGGTGGGGGCCCCAGAGGGCAACGGTGACGGAGGTGGGTGGGAACCATGTGCGCGTGGATATTCCTGGGGTGAGATGGGGTGTGGAACCAGCGAGACACGCGTTTGTTTACTTCCCGACTCTGAGGCCCTGGACGCCGTGGGAGAATCACCCCTTTTCGGTCGTTCCGACGCGGGTTCTTCACGGGGCGAGAGGGTCGGATGTGAGCGATAAGGGTGGTGACGGGGAGAAGCAACTTACGACCGCATGTACGACGGCGGCCGCGGAGTCTGGGGCGGGTGTCACGTTTTTTGTGAGAAAGTCAGCTGGGATGACGAGCCTCCTGAAGGCCAACGCGAGTTTGTTGACCTTTCTGGATGGACCGTACTCGAGTGGTTCGAAGAAGGAGATCCTTCATTGCGACAGGGTGCTGCTAATTGCGGGCGGCATTGGGATTACCGGGGCGTTGCCGTGGGCCTTCAGCCACTTGAACGTGAAGTTGGCATGGAGCGTGAAAGAGTCGGACCGCAGCTTGGCAGAGGCGGTGGACTTGAGAGGGGTTGCAACGAAGGAAGTCAGAATCGGCTCTCGTTTCAATGTCGAGGAGTTGCTTGCCGAAGAGGAGAATGCTGGATGGGCCCGTGTGGGAATTGTCGTCAGTGGGCCGGGCAGCCTTTGTGATGACACCAGGGCTGCTGTCGTGGCCGCTGGCAAAAGGGGGAAGACTGTGTATGAGCTTGAGGTGGACGCGTACTCTTGGTAAGGCCTATGATAGGAGGGTAACGTAACAAAGTACTATATTGGTGACTTGTACTTTAACGGTGCTTGTGATCGATACCTGAGTTAGGAGCCCAGAACTTTTATATGTTCAAAAATCCTCATGAACGTTAATGTCACCCACAGTCAGGGTCCTGAAACTACAAATATGCATGGAAGCGTACGCGAAATGGCATATGCAATTATCTCCGCCCCCCTCCCCCTCTTACACCCCTGGCAAGTCTGACCCATGTCTCTGAAAAGTCATAGATATATTGGGTAATTGCAGTTACTCTGCTCCCTTGATCTCCGTCACACCCTCTTTGATTTTCAATGTGTTAAAAGCCCCGTTAAACCCACCCTCGCTCTTTTCCTCATCTTTGAAACTCCCATCGCTTGGTTGGTCTTCATCTGAGTCGCCGCTCCTCGTTGATACCGCTGATCGTAATCTGGGATGGGCGGGATCAGCAATATCTAGAACTGCTAAGAGGCTGTCTGGCTGTGTGACGGGGACTGGTTTGGTGCCGCGGGACCAATCACCTGTTCCTGTCCCTTCATGAGCCATCCGTTGCAACTGCAACGTTTCATTGGTTGACCATTCAAGTCTTGAGTGCGCGGCTTGTCCCCCTTTGCGCCGCAAACACCAACATAGAATGGAATCCATCGTGAATGAGAGAAGGATGATAAGACATCCTCCAGCGAAGATGCAGCTGATTGCAAGGATGCTGAAAGAGATGAAACCGTCGACACGCACTTTCTGTTCGTCTCTGTCAGCTTCCGGTGGTAATCGTGGTCGAATGAGGAGTATCTAGCACACCTGGTTGGCACACAATTCATGGTCCGTCTCGGTCGTTGGGTAAACAACACCCGCCGCCGACATAAGCCGTAAAATCTGCCGGTCCTTTGGACCAGTGATGGCCCGCAAGAAAGTATCCTGCATGTAGGCTAAGGCAGCCGCATTCCAATGTTGAACTTCAACCTGCCACTGTTTATCGGGCAACGGGCCGAGAATTGGCCCGTTTAGGCTGTCCCGAGCCCTCAGGGCCCGGCTTCCCAGTGCTTCGACAAACCGTTCTGTGCCAACTGCAGCTTCAAACGTAGTCATCTCAAACCAATTGAACCATTCTGCGTCTCCCTCATCCAACTGCTCGTAGATACTGGATAGCGCGTCAATACTACTTCCGACCGGGCTGCATTTTCGTTCGCCCTTGACGTCAGTGAAGCAGTACTGGTCCAATTCCTCACAGGCTAGAGGTGATCCAGGCTCACTTTGTCTGAGCATGGTTGTGTTCCCCCAGTCACTACCCTTGAATTTGTGAATCTCAGTGGCATTTGTTACTCCTCCGAACCACCCGTCATTTGTGGGTTCTGAAAAGAGGATGTTGCCTGAGGTCAAGAAAACAACATAGACAAGACCACTATTGTTCTTCGGTCGAAGTTCAGGGATAGGGGTAAAGCTGGACATTTCGGGGTAAAGCGTTTGGTTCCAAAATGTGGCGTAATGCTAGCTTGTGGTGCGTTAGCCAACTAGATACAGCATTGGGGGGGGAATGGCAAAGACAAAGGTGGGGACAGTTTTGGTACATACCGAATGCTAAAATCATGGGCAGTGTCCTGGCCATTACGCGTCAACTCTTCGACGTCCACGTAGAAGTCGTTGGAGAAGCGTGTTGTGTAGTTGAGGGTAGTACTGCCGTTGACATTCTGCAAACCGCCGTAATGGTATGTTGTGTGGGACTGACTTCCTGGCTCATCGTATGTCCTGAATCGGTAGCCTTCGGTAGCAAAGGGTGCACAGTGGAGCCTTCGCCTGTACTGCATTCGCCGGTTAGGCGGTGTGTTGCGACCAAAGTCAAAGTGGCTGTCGAGAAACCCTGTATCGATGAACAAGTTTCCACTTGAACTTTTGCAGATCTTGGAGTCGGCGAAGGGACAGCCCGCGTTGGTGTCCACAAATGCCGGTGGCAGATCTCTCTTCACGAACGATGTGCTGCAGCTTGCGCTACCGGGTGCCAAATTGTAGCAAGAGCGGGCGTAGTTTTCCGCCGCGGTGATGGCCTGCGTGAACATCGGGCCAACGGTGCTGCCGTAAATGCTCATATTGGTCCAGTCACCGATGACGAAAGCACAGTTCGCTCCGGAGAGCAGAACCTCGGGACTGCCAAAGACGACGGCACGGGACGAGTAACCACCAGCGAAGATGAAGCCAACGAAGCAGGCTAGAGCTAGTGCAATTAACGACAGCAGTCGAGCCCAGACTCGTTTCGCGTTTCGTCGCCAAGAGATGGCTATGTCGGCAAGCGTCCAGATGGCACTCTCGGGGTTGGGTGAGTTGCGCAGGAAGGCTTGGCGCTGTTGGTGGACTCCATCGGTAGGGCAGTCTTTTGAGTAGATGAAGTGGAGGATCAGGCATCCGATTCTCCAGAAGCGAGTGCTTACTAAGCCGATGAAGAAAGCCAAGAATGCGATGAGCAATCCGCTATCTTCGCGAGTGAGCGTCAAAGTCGCGCCGAGCACCTTGCCCCTCGACCAATCAGTCCAGGCACCCACATGGACCTCGTAGGCGGTTGCGGTGTCGGTCGGCATGGTGTTGTCGTCGAGCGGTGCTGATGACAAGGTTTCAAAGACACAGGACAAGAGCAGTTGGCTGGTCCGGAATGCCCAAGTTGAAACCAGATAGATGCGTCGCCTTTTGCGCGATGTGCAATGAATAAAACAATGAGTGATAAGCATTACAATCGTGCGGACAAAGCGGGGCAAAGTTGGGTGATCCCGTCAGTTCTCGGATAAATCCATGTTGAGTATTCATGTTGAGTGATAGCAGTTGGTACCTTTGCATTGGGACGATCTTTCACAAATGACAGAGCACTTTACAATTTAGCATGTTCCGTCTGCCGCGCGCGACCGCAACGCCCGAGTGGTAATATGTCAAGGTACTGCCCTATCCAATAAGGTTCATGTCTAGGGACGTATCATGTTGTGCAAGGTAGCAGGAGCCTGCATTTTGTCTTCATGCCCTTGCGGATTGCCTTGCCTGTCACAGGAACGCAAACTCCAAATACCAGGACACTTCGCGGTTTTGAAGGTTATGGTACGCCAAGCCCGTTCGGCGCGGGCGCGTCTATAATCAACAAGCGGCCAGCGATGACCTGGTCCGCCAGCTTGAATGCCCTCCGCTATGGTGATGTGTAGGAAAGCGAGAATGTACAGCATTACCCAAAGTACTCGTGCTCAGTTTAAGTAAGCCTTCATTGACCCTGCAACAAGGTAGGCACCCGGCAGTATGTGGAGAGGAGAGCTCTTTCAATAGTTCTTAGACCCAGTATATCACATCCTCATCTTCACTAGCTAGAGAACCTGGGGATGCTATGACCCACTGTTTGGAGACTAGGTCCCGTAGCCCATCCATATCTAGGTATTTGGATCCCCAAGTTCACCCCGCTGCTGGCCCTTGCATTTAGGGGGAAACTTTACACAACCCCAATCCTGTGGGAATGGGTCAGGGTCTGGGGCGGGAATGGGGCGAACAGCCAGATCGGCCTCAACGCCGGGTAGATCTTGTAGAAGTATCTGTGGACTTTGTCGGTTGTGGGCTGGCTCATTTACCTCGTGGCCCTATTTGAGTTCTATGCCGGATGCCTCGTGGCCCTGCCTGGGCACCATGACAGAGAGCAAAGACAACAACTGCGACCAAGCCTTGTGGAAAATATCTCAAGGCGGTGAGTGAGATAAGAGATAAGAACTTTCGAAATTACCATGTTGGTGCAACCAGAATGTAGGATCCCTTCCGAGACTCAGCTTCGCTCGGCATGCTCCTCCTTTTATCTTTCCAGCCACCATCCCTCCCCCCCAGACGTTGGGTTCACAAGTGGCCTTCACTTTAATTCGGATTGTCACCAACTGCGGGGATAAACGTTGGCGCGAGCCATCTTGCTGGTACAGTCTTGCAAAGGCGTTCCCAGGTTCATAAGGGAGCCACGGGCCGAGAGTTGGAAAACAAAATGCCGGGACGGGACTGAGCCGGCTGATTTGAGTTCATGGCATCGATAAACGACCAACAAAATTAACATAATATGCTTCGCCGCACACGCGCTGCCGCAGAAATGTATGCACCCAAAAGAACTACAAACATACCATGCTTGACTGAAGTGCACTTGCGATGGTGTCGCCATAGTGAAGGTGTGAAACAAACGGTCACCTGGTTAGCCACGTGACTCCCCACTTTCACCACTATAATACTGGCTCTCTGCCCCTCTCTCCTTTTATCTAGAATAAGCAATTCCATCACTCTTTTGCCGAACGGCCAGAAAACCGCTCTGTTTTGTGTTCCACAGAAGGGCTTTCAATGTCAGGCGACGGCCAAGGACTTCTGATCCGGCCCGATCAAGCTCACTCCAATGTATTCACCCCGGATCAGCTCCGCGGCTCAATCCATGCTATCACGGCATCATTCCAATCATGGTGGTTGTTTTGAAAGGGATAACGAGAAGACTTTGCAGTAGAGCAACGAACCTGCGTGAACATGGATCTGGGCCACAAACCCCGAGTCGTGCCTCATCGTCCCCAGCAAGCCGGGGAATTTACTGGCAGTTAAACCAAAATTGAATTCACACGCATTGAGCGCAAGACCCGCAAAAACCCTGCCAGACTCCTGCTCAGCTGCTCAGCTGCTTGGGCCACCAGATCTAATTTCCCATAACCGGAGAAAGTACCCCAAGCCCGTCAATAACGGCACACGCCGCTGCACGGTCCGATGCTATATAGAGGGCATAGGACAACCCTTTTAATATTCCAGACTTGAATGCCTAATGACCAGGACGGGGTGTGGGCGGTTAAGATAAGGCCTCGGGCAGGGAAGGAGGGTTTCTTGTGCTGCTGTTGGTTACCAGATATTTTATCACACCAGATATTATAGAGTGTACGCCATGATAAGCGTTGCCAAATGCAGCTGTGCTGATTTGATCTGCCTGTCCCTGTCAACTGCAACCGTTGGTAACTCCGGGAATATCCGGTCGATGAACGTCGGTCAAGCACTATCATGGACTACGCACACTATCCTTATTTCAACTCTTCCTTTCCAGCCACCATTTAGGCCCCTGGCCACATATATCCTTTGAAATGTCACCTTGCTTGACCACTTTGACGTCCGAAATAACTCTGGCGCGCTGGAAGCCGTCAAGGGATGGAGTCACACAATTCTTTGCTGACCGTACAGCCCTCTAGTTGCGGCTCTGGAGTGATAATAATCAGAACATTTCTTCAGTCCGCTGACTTCTTCCTAATCACACGCCTGACCGATACTCTGACGGCTCTATTCCCATGGGTTGTCATCCAATTAGATTCATTACGCTCAGAATAAAACGAAACTCCAGATATACATTTTATGCGCCTAGTGACACGATGATCTTACACAGCTTCCCTGCCCGCTAACTCTGCCCTGCAGCTCGCTCTGTCAATGATCGCACGGCTTAGGTTGCTGACAAGTGCAGTGAAGAGATTTTCATGCGACTTGTATGGCCCAACTGCTCCTAAATACCACGCAATATGTGTTGCCTACCATTGGCTCTCATTATGATCAGTGCCCACCGGCCTTGGCCAGAGACCCCTCGCCCCTGCCTCCTGGTCCCCTACAACCTGAAAGGTTGGCTCCTCACGTCCGACTTCTCTCTGAGAAAATTCATGCATCCCCCTTGCAAGAGATGTGAAGACTTCATCGGGCCCCAACTCCCCCGCTACCTGGGCCACCAGCTCCAGTTGCGCAGCAATCTGGGACAGTAGCCCCGGCACACCGATCACGGCCTGCGCAGCTGCACGGTTCCAGGTCGGCTCCTCGATCGTGGCAGTCAGCCAGTCCACTGCGACGCAGCAAGCTGTGAGTTGCTGCCACTGCACGAAGGCAACACCCCTGAACTCGGCGGGCGAAGAACTCAGCAATGCCATGGCACAGGCTTGGGCGGCGTACGTGCATTGCCATAGGCACTGCAGTCTCTCCCCGCGCGAGGCTGCGTCGTGGCCGCCATTGCCGCTCATCTCTCCTCGGCCAAACTGACAAAAAAGCACCGGAACCGTAGCGCGGACGGCATGTGTGGCCTGACCGATGATGAGTTTTGTTGCGTGTATGTGGGCTATGACAACCTCTCGTTGATAAATAGCCAGGGGGACTGTTATTTGTAGGTCTTCCACCTGGCGCTGAAGTGCTGTGAGGGCGGTGAGAGCGGGGAGGGTTACCGTTTCCGTGGATGCTGCTTGCCCGACCTCCAGCGCATGTTGAAGTCGAATCTGGGCGGCCTTTTGGGCAAACAGTTGCAGGCGTACCTGGAGGGCGAAGACGGTGTCTGTCGGGGATTCTTTGCTCGACCCTACGGCGGCGAGGGCCTCCTCCATCTGGGGCGTCCAGCGCAACACCTCTGACTGGAGGTGGCTGTAATGGGCCGACATCGCAGAGCTGAGCACAAAGCAACCCAGCAGAGCCCGCTGCTGGTCGATGGAGCGGTAGATCCTAGAACCCCCATTGCTCGCCATGGATCCAACGCCTCGATCAAAAAGCTCCACCATTCGCGCGCCCGGGATGGGTTGCCCCGTGTGTCGTATCCCATTCGCCAACCACTGTGCATATGCCATGAGGCGCGGCAAGTTGCCCTTCTTGAGGACATGATTCCACCCCCAGGACACGTACGTCAAGATGGCCAGCAACAAGTCCATCTTCACGTCCAGCGACAGCTCCCCTTCCGGCCGGACCACTTCGTGATGAATCATTGTCTTCAGAACCCTCCCTCGCGATACCTTCTCGCTGGCGAGGGGTGACATGACGCAGAGGATGGCGCGGAAGAGGAACGGGCGGTGCTGGCGCATGACCTCGGGTGTGATGATGGCGGGCAGGTAGACCAAGCCAAAGTGCGGCACCATGAGCGACCGAAAGGCATCGAGCCGGTCGGTCTCCTCGGATTGCGGGATTCCCTGCTCGCGGGCGTCGGCAGGAGGGGGGACAACCATGGGGGTATCGTCGTCGCTGTCGACGCTTTCGGCCTCGCCATCAAAACCGTTGCCGTCGCCAAAGTGCGACCGAGCGCCGGATTGGTCGCGCGACGCTGTTCCCTCGCCATCAATCACATTCAGCGACTTAAGCTGCGAAATCAGTCCGTTGAGTTTGTTCTCGAGGTCGGTGATGCGCTGCGTTGTCGGGCTGGGCTTTTTGGGCGGGGCCGGCGGTGCGCCTGCGCCCCGCCGAGGGATGTCTGACGGGCGGCATTGCTTCTGCATCCGGTGGCACCGCTCGCAGCTCTCGCCGTCTTGGCGCGCGATGCATTTCAACTTGGACTTGTAGCAGCTGACGCAGGCCATGCCAAATGGATGGCTGGGACCTCGTCTTTCGATGGGCATCGTGACGGTGGGCTGCTTGGCGATGGAAGGCCTCGTCGGTGTTTGCGTTTGAGGCCTAATGGAGGCAGCGTGGGGACCAAGCCGAGCCGAGCTAATCCCGGCCAAGCCCATCCGAGCCGGCCGGAATTTCTTTGGGCCGAACCGAGCGCCGCAAAGTCCGGCTCGGATACGGTCGGATAGGCTCGGCTTAGTCCATAGTTGAAAGAACAGAAGCTCAGACACTGCCGACCCGAATGTCTTGAATCAAAACTCAATTTCGTTGCTGCCCAGCCACCCTGACAAGTTGGCGTCTGTAAAACAAGCAGTGTTGTCGCGTTCTTCGGTTATGTTTTATCTGGACATCTCTACCTTCTAAGTCCCGTCACCTTTTTTCCTTCCGTTCAACATGGGATGCACTAACTTAGGTAGACTCGCACGGCTGAGATAGTCCCAGAGTGAAAACCGCGAGACGTCCCAAGCGCAGGGAGATGGAAACCGTTGGAGAAGAATAGACGTCAGCTTACCCATTTAAAAACGATCGACCACGTCCACCAGCAGGTATGCAGATGCAAAGCCTGTCAGTCACTCACACAGAGGTCGGTTCTCTCGAGACTCTCGCGTTCAAGAGCAATGATGCTGCGAAGGAACACTGCCATAACCCCGTGTTCCTCCGCCGCCCCAACAACACGGCAACGCTACACACGGACCTTCGCACCCTTCCGACGCCCGAATACGGGTGTGTTGGTCTACACAACAGTCTAAACCACACCCATGCCCACAACGGCGATGATGGTTCTGGCGTGCTGGCTCTGCAGTACGACAATATCATTTGTAGGGAGGATCGCCCGCCTGAGTATCTTGCTTTGCGCGATCGGTGGGTTGCTGAGGCGGAGGCTGCAGTGGATCAGAAACGGTAGATCTGGGGTGGCATGCAATTCCTTTGTGTTTGGATAATATGTGTAGTATATAGATTGGATGCTGTTGTTGCTTCACTTTTGGTTCGATTCGATCTCTCGTCGTTTGGTAGTAAGTAGGTGGATATCGGATGCAATCGTACCAGGTATTCAAAGCGCGTCGTTCCAGATCCCGTCGAATTGGTCAACGCTCCTTTTTAGGACTGTTCCAGGCAGGCAGATTGTCGCACTGGTTTCAACGTCTTGGTTAGTTGCTGTACCACCGATGTGCATCTGCTGGATCCACTTCCAGGCACAGATTCAGGGATCGCCAACATATCGCGGTAAATTTGATCAACCTGCCTGCACAGAGTCACCGAAACATGAACTCCTATAATGGGGCACCTCTCCAACCCATTAGATCTATTCTCAAAACTACGGGTCAATTGGTAAGAGCTCCCAACAATGGTGTTCGTGACCAGCCTAATTGTCATCGCGGCAACCCTCATGTTGATATGGCCATCCTCCTGCTGCGAGTTCATCACCACCACCCTCCCGCAATCAGCAACAGGCGCATGCAAACCCTACACATGGAGCAAACACCACAGCCCCGGTGCGGCCACGCCCACCATCGAAGTAGCCCGCCCAACGCACACATACGCAGTCCCATGGAAGCTGGGAAGCGATGTCCAGGGGGGCGAGATCTTCTGCCGCCAGCGCGGTGACACCTACGAGGACGCCGATTCGCAGTCATGTGAGGGGCTGGCCAAGAAATATAGGACATCGCTTGACAAATTCTATTTTCTCAACCCGCAGCTTGCCCCTGACTGCGGGGGCATCAGGCCATGGACGAGTCACTGCGTTCACGGATGTAAGTTTTTCATCCTCCAGCTAAGTCCGTATTGGACACCGCTGACATGCGAATCACCTCAGTCATCGACCCCGTGCGCGCTGACGACGGCGGGTGCGGACCCAAGCACAGAGATGCAACCTGCATTGGCATGAAGAGAGGCCAGTGCTGTAACTCAGAGACCTGGAGATGTGGGAAGACTGAGGAAGACTGCGCGCCAGGGATATGCTACGAGGGCGCATGCTGGGGGCACAAGACGTTTACGACCGACGGCACGTGTGGCCACCAGAACGAAGGGCGACAATGCGCGGGTAAATGGGGCGATTGCTGTGGCATGGATGGGCTCTGTGGATCGGGAGAGACCTTTTGTGCGGAGACGAACTGTCAGTCGGGGAATTGTGTGTGCGATGTTTTGGGGAAGATGAAAGGTGAGTCTTAGTGGGAGTTGAAGGTTTGGGATCCAGGTGTTACGTTCTTCGATAAGGTACCCTGCGAGGTTCCAATATATGCACGATCACTCTAACACTACGAGACATGCTCCCGCCGCCAGATTTTTCGACTGCATTCATCGAAATGGACTGCTAGAGAGTGCAAAAAAGGCACCCTGAGGGCGCGACGCGGTCTATTGCACCCAAAAGCTCACTCTCGTTTTACCTGGACCCTGGCCCATCGTATGCTTGCCTCCCACAATTGCGTGCCGGCGCACTGTCCTTCAACTACGACTCAATGACACCCCCTGGAATAGATTTGAGCCCTGCAGTGAATTGTTAGCCAACATTCATACATACTTCCCATTGGATACTCACAGTTCCCCTTGACACCGACATCCTCATTGACACGGGACGGAATCGTGCAAGCAATGGCGTCCTTCGCATCCTGGATCTTGAGCGCGCTGCACACGTCGTTGGTACACCCGTTCTTCCCCAGGTTGTCCATGCCGCGCTGAAGAGCGTCATCCTTCCCTGTTACACAACAATCATTAGCATACCAAACCAGGAAACCACCCGACAGGCCGAAACTCACATCCAAACAAATAATCCCCATGCTGGCCATGCCCCGACCGATCCCCAAAGCTATACACAAACGGCTGCTTCCCCCCTTCAAAATACTCCTTCTGATTGAAACCCCTCGTATCCAACATAATCTCATACATCACCTGCGGCACCCGAATCGGGTGACTGACCGGACAACTCGCCCCCGCCAGCCCCCCACCCACACCACTAGCAGAGTACGCCATGTGGGCTTGATGGTCGGGGCTGTCGAGGTTCTTGCCGTCCCAGCAGGATGGGAAGATTACGGTCGCGCGGATCCCGCCGGGGCACATCTTGAGGGGGAATTCGGAAGTGTCCTTGGAGTCGCAAGGGGCGAAGCCGTCGCCGTTGCCGTTGCAGCGGTGGCAGATTCCGGGGGAGGTGCCGGTCTTGGAGCGCAGGGTGGGGTTACCGGCGAGCATACGGAAGCCCTGTGACAAAAGGGGTGTGTTAGACTGGGTGATGAGGATAGCGGGGCTTGCTGGGTTTGGAAGATGGTGGGGAGGAGACGAACGGGCTTGAACGCCGTGACCTTGGCGCTGCCGCTGAAAGGCTGCATGTAGTAGACAGTGAGGCCGCCCTCCTGCTGCAGGAATTTCTTCCCATCGAACGAGTTGAAGTTGGCCATCTGCGGGACCAGTCGGTAGGTCCCGTTCTCAGGCGACTTGAAGTACACGGTGGCGGTCCAGTAGTTGCTGAAATCTTCCGAGTACGTGCACGAGGTGCAAGTCGATGCCTTGGCCGGATCATGGTCGGCCGGGTCCATGGTGAAGTTGAACGAGTTACCGCCGACGATTTGGTGCGTATGCGGGGAGGGGTTCATGCCGGGGCTGACGATAGGGTCGGACCGTTCAATCACGAGCTGGGAGCAACCGAAGCGGAGACTGTCTCCTTGTGCCGATGCATGGCCGATTGCCAGCGCGGCGATGGCGAGGGACCATACAGTCATGGTGGCGAGCGATGGCGAAGGACTTGATCGCGTTGACAGTTGTCGGTGAAAGGCCCGGGGAAGCTGGCCAAGTCTTTATCTTATTGTCCGAGCCATCACCAAGATACGGGTAATTCACTGTGGTTATCATTGGTGCGCGTCCAGATAGGAATTTGGGCTGAGATCCATCCGCCTTCACGAAGCACGGGAAATCTTCGTATCCTCGTCCCGGTATGTGGACAGTGTCGGCTGTGTGGGGCACTTGGATGTCTTCCGAGCGGTAGGGAATATTGGAGAGACAGTGAAAGTATGAGGTAGCCCAGCCATGGGCTAATCGGAATTCCGGGTGATATAAAGGGGGTGGAGCCGGTCATAGTAGCCGGATCGTTCGTTCTTCTGAGCTATCCGTAATGATTGACTCAGTTGGTGACAAGCTTCTCCCAAAAGCTTGAAAAACATTTAATTTTTACTGTTGATCGTTGAAATCTTCGAATAGCAGCCAAACCGCTCCCAGACCAACAACTACTAACACAAAAGAAGTGATGACAATTTCTTGGACCAAGGGGCGGACTATTAGCCGAGTTTGGCAGCTCCACGGCAGAGCGAACCCCTCCACATTCCGAGAGCCGAACTGCGGAGACAATACTGATGACGCGTATCCTAGGTAGATAGAACACCACAAGAGAGAAAATGGGGTTCTTGATCATCGACACAAGCATTCCACTCCGGCTTCTGGGCCCACACCGTATAGCTAACCCAAAGTCCCTCGCAGTTCGCCTCGGAGCAGAGAGAGGATTCACCCACACAGGCCAGTAGGCATGATACCTACCTCCTATTCCTCATATCAACTCTCACCTCCCCAAGCAGAGCATGCACTTCCTCCGCCGTCCATCCCAACACCTTCGTAAACAGTACCAAACTCAGGGCTTCCAGACCCGCGCTCGGGTTCTCGAAGACCCAGGCGCCTGCAAAAAAATCACTTCAGCTCTCTGACCCAAATTGATTCAAAAATCCTCTGAGTTGATTCGAATTTCGAGGTGCAAAAAAACAACCCACCAATAGTCTTGTACTTCTCATCCTTCGGCCAAGAATTAATCAGCCACTTGTACTCCACCTGCGTGACGTTGACGAACCCTGTGTCAACCAGCTGCCGCTTGTAGTGCCTGGCTGAATCAAGCGACGCGCCCAGCTTGAGGGATGCGTTGAGCAGGAGCCGATTCCATTTCACGTAGGCGATGTCTGGCGGAAGAAATCCGTCGTCGCAGATGGGGTCGCAGAGTTCGATGTAGGCCCCGGGGGCGAGGTTGCTGTGTGTTGTGTGTTAGTCGTGGTTGGATAGGGAGAGGGAGAGGTAGGAGGTAAAACTCGCTCGTAGGCCTGCTTCATGAGGTGGGGCCAGTCTTTGATGGAACCGCACATCATGCGGCGGAGGTAGATGAAGTCAAGGGGCGGACGAAGGCCCAGTCGGCTTCGAGGTCGTCGACGAAAAACTCGCAGCTAGGAGGGGCGCTGGCTTGGAGGTTAGTGGTCTCGGACCGAGGTCGTGATTCATTGATAGTACTAGTATGTGAATAGAGGCAAGATCTTAGAAGGTGGATTGGATCGGACAGAGGTCCGTGCCGACGACCTGCGAGAGTGGGTGAGCTGGAGGAGAAATAGCGGAAACATCCCGCGTCTTCACCCTGCATTCATTGTACGGAGGTATTACATTTTTGAATCTCACATTAGGTGCTGCATTGCACAACTGCATAGTTCTTCTCAACTTCTGTACATCCAACCCCCGCTCAGCAATGTTTTACTAGATACTAATCACCTCTGCGACACGAGGAACCCCTGCACCTCCCCCTCGCGCAGCACATCCGCCTGAGGGTCTATGGTAGTCACGACCATGAGTCTCGGCTGCCAGTACATGATATTGTTGACAGTGCGGTTCTTCCACGCCCAGCGCACCTCGCCCGCAGCGCCGATGTAGATACCCGGCTGCTGCACGCCATCGATGTAATAGTTGTACGGCTCCGTAATCAGGCCAAAGCTGCTCGTGACGAGCGTCGAGTCCCTTAGAGTGTTGATGCGGATCGGCTTGCCGCCCGACCGGAAGCCTTGGTCGTCGACGCATTCGACGGGGTAGGATGCGTAGCTGGAGTCGTTGTGCAGGGCCACCTGAAGAGGGAGAGTTGGTAAGCATTTGGTGGTGTAAATTTGTCCGGGTAAACAGGGGCAACTCACCGTCTCCCACGGGAGGGTTCCGCGTGCCGTCTCCTTGATAGATCCCCACCTCGAGTCGAGATTGTCAATGTACGTGCCCGTGCCGAATGGCCGGAGCGGTGTGTCCCCGACGCGGCTCCAGCCAGTGTTGGAATCCGGAAAGGCACCAGGGAAGCTACCACAGACTCCGCCGACGAGCTTCACCGATGTCGCTGCGGTTGCGACACTGAAAAGCCCCGCGAGGCACGCGAGCGCTGCGACAAAGTTGAGGGAAGGCATCCTGGTGAATTGGCTTGGTCTGAGGCGATGGATGACAACGAGTGAAGGAGCCAGTGCGTGCTGCAACTCAATTGAGGCGCGGGAGACAGCTCCTTTTTATTTTCCTTGCGATATTACTGATGCGCCTCGCCCTAATTCAGGGTGAAATTTGAGGTGTACGTTTATGACTGATAAGCCCGGATGTGGACCCGTTCCCATGACCAGTAAAATCCGTATTCCTTCCAGAAGCCGTTCTGACGAGTCATCGGGTTCTGCGTGTATCTTTTCATTCAGGCGTTCGGATAAAGCGATTCGCCCTAAATTTGTTGTTTACCTATTCTGCCTTGTCACCTCGCTATATAGTGCGGCCGCCTGGAGAATTCCGGGAAGGATCGACATTCCGCTTACGGTACTACCGGTAAGGGGCTGAATGGTAGGTTTGGTTGGTGAATAGCCCTGCTGAAGCCGTAATTACCGCCTTGGCTTTTTTATAAATGTGATTTTGCCAGGCAGCTATTGCACGTGAGGTGACCAGAAGGATTTAGGAGGCCGACACAACAGATATCCCACTTACCCCTATTCGTCATTGGGTTGTCGCGATTGCTAAGTCAAAGACAACATTTTCTCCGCTTAGCCATTCGCTGGTGTCCTGAGGCGCAACCAACCAGGTAGGCAATTAAAAACAATACTCTCGGTGCAGCGAATCTACGTACATGGCGCCCTTCCGTCACTTTCATCATTAGTATCTTACGTAAATCTTTCTTCTCAAGACGGGGTCGGGTACATGACCCGCAGCGAACTTGCAGAGGTGCAAAGCACGGCTTTCTTGACAAGAACTAGGCACGAAGAGTAAAACTCCGGCCTCAAACTTGTAGATTGAACACTACGATAATTACAGGAATAAGTTGGGCCGGCAAAATGTGCGCAAGCATTATCGTAGGAAAGCAGATGTGTGACACGGTTCGTTAACCGCACACTGCGTCGCACTCGCCGATACAGGTGATCCAGCTCACCCACTCGCGCCTGCATCGGCAGGTGGTTTTCCCGCAATGCTGCAAACTACCGCCCAGTGCATATACTGAACTGCCAACCATACCGATCCATATGGGCAAACATTTCGCGGGGCCGAGGGGCTGTACAATGTTGGCGAACGGCACATTTTGCCGACTGTTGTTGACGGGCTCAACACTGTCAATCTGTACATTTGGGAGCAACTTGGGAGCAGACAGGTACCGAGGCTGAAAGAGACCGCATTTGTCTTGTCTGAATAGTAGACTAAACTACAACCATGCAGCCTTTTGCTGTCTTGAGATAATACCCGGTATCAACACTCTCGAAGTTCAATGCTACTAGTAGTAGGTAGATATGTAGGTATCTCAATGCATACCACTATTGGCGTTCTGGTTGCTCCGGACGCCTCCGATGCATGTCGCACCAATCTTGCCGATTCACAAGGCGAATGAGCTCGTAGATTGTGAAGATTGTGAGCGGGATAAATCACTAGCGGGTATATTTGGAGTCTTTCACACGTGGGATTCTCGCGGTCACCCAAGAAGGAAAACTCGGATTCCAGGGAGCCCAACCACTCAAGTCATATGTCTCCGGCTCACCATAGAAGCCTGTGTATAATGAATACCCACAACGGCTCCGAAGGCGGCAAAAGGAAACAAGCACACGACTTTCACAATGAGAGACATGGAACCTTGCCTTCCTGTTGTCACTGAAGCTGAAAGACTAAGCTAGTATCACCCAGCGTTCCAATCAAAATGGAAAGTCGTGTATTCATAAGCGTTTCATGGTAGACGAAAAGACTTGGCCAGAGTTGCCGAGTCAGAACTAAACCTCAACCCTGAGTTGAGCTGCCGTACCTGGCAACCTGATTGAGGCCTGGTGGCACTTCGGGTCGTACGAAGAGGTTAAGGGCTCTGCCGGATGCATCACTCCCCTACCCGGGGGTTACACGTAAATATACTCGTCCCCCGGCACTATTCAAGCATACCATCCCTAAATGAGATTGTAACTCAGCGGGGCTAGCCGCTTGCCTAATGGGAGTTCGTGCACAAGCACGCGGACTGTGTACCTGGTATATGTACTAGGACTACGGCTTCCTGGGCTTTACCGAATTCGGCTCCTCCTGGAGACAAGAACCTGTAAATGCAGTCGCAAAAACACTCACACCGTGCAATCGGCTACTAAAAGTGTGATTATTTTGCCGCTCTGCTTCCCCTCCCCGCTTCAACTTAAACCCAACAGTACGGGTAACGCATCGGCCATTCCCCCACTCGTTTCCCGACTGACCCATCATATTTCACAAGCATACAGCCGCGCTCCGTCTATATCGAAGAAAGCACGCCCAGCTGCCTCGGACAGGCAGTGCACCAATCTCCCTGAGATCTCATCACTTTACCTTGGCAGCACAAAATATGGCAACATGCCGGGAAGCGACCAACTCAGGGAGGTGACAAAAAGGGAATTGATCAGCGGCGACAAAGATAAAGGCAAAGGAAAAGTGCAAACAACCGAAAAACGCAGAAAATGAAGATATTGCCAACCATCAGCACGGAGCCGAGGGGAATCAACAAAGGTGCGACGAGCTATATACCTACCTGTGGGGTGCTAGCGCTTGCACCGCCAAGGAATTTCCGTTGTCACCATAATCCGTATCTCGGACGGCGGATATAGGAACCGCAAGTTCATGATCTGCGCTGTGCAACGTTCGCTATCGGAGCCCCACCTCACACGAAGAAGTCCTCTGGAAGGATTCTAGAGTAAATGTCTTCCTAACGGCTTGGCGGCGGCCTGCAGGCTACATGTTACAATCTGATGGGTCAGGAACCATGTGGGGATGGTGATAGCCGATGTCTCAGATAGCGATTGTTGGTGGGTAAATATGATGCGGTGGGATGACGCCTTGTGGGTAGGATGCGGTGCAGGATGCAAGGGAGATGAGTTCTCGGGAGTAGGTGGAGTGGGACAGGGACGGTCGGTATTTTGGATGCTGGGCGCGCGGTGCGGGGTATTATTCGTATTTTCTCCGAGTTGAGTCCTCGGTCCTTGTTTACCGAGCTCGCGTGGAAGTCACTGATGATGAACATTTAGATGACGAGTGTTGGTTACGAGATAGGGTCACAAGGGAGGAAGTCGATTCCGGGAGGTGAAAGCACAAAGACCGATACAATATGACTGCTACCATGACTGATAATTTAATCGTCTGCCGAGTTACATTACCTAGTACGAGGCACACTGGAAGTCTTACTTCAATGTGGCTTGGAGAGAAGGAAGTTAAGGTAGAAATGGTATGACTTGTGGGTTTACGGCTATAACGGTTCGGCAACAACTCGGCGTGTGATTCACAGTTGTGTTTTTTTAAAGTGACGTAGCATCCCATGGTGGTTTAGTTCCAAAGTGGGCTGATGCCTAAAGATAGGTAGGGCTGGAGGAAATTGAAGTCTTGGCGAGTGCTTGGAAATGCCCAAAGCGATGTCGTATCTGGAAAAGCTTCACGAGCTTGACCTCGTGAGGATGCTACTACGTTGATCGTGCCCGAGTTGGAACACTAGCAGTAGCCGAGGAATACAACCTCAATTCTCTTGGCCGTCTCCGCTCGCTAGTGGTGATGGCCGCCTAGTGTTCTCGATTGTCTCTAGTAACCGGGTTGCCGGCGCTGGGAGTGGGACGCCGCAATTTGCGGCCCTGCCCGCAACCCCTTTTCCCCTCAGCGTCGCTCTTCGAACAACGAGGATGAGGTGTGCCGTCGTTCAGCAACTAATCGACTGAGTTGAATTTTCTGAACGAGGCCAATCAGATGCTTTGGTCACTAAGCCAAGACTATGGGAAATGACTCTGCATCAAAACTCACAGGACGCTGACTCCAGCGTTCCAACAGAGTGGCGCGGATGCTGAGCACCCCCAGCAGCTCAGGTCGCAGCAGCGCCGTTATAATTAGTCGGGCGTGCACTGTGGGGCGGCCTCGATACGAGGCCTGAATCATCCCGTACGGCTTTTCGGTCGGTTCGCATCGCTCGCACACAGCTTGCGGTGCGGCTGGCAAATTCCTGTTTTGCGGCAAATCAGACGGCTGGTGCGTGCCAATACAACCCACCTCCCGCAAGCTCCAGCGCTGTGGGAACGTGGGAACGGGTCGGTGTGGTCGGAGCGCGCGATGCAGCGGCTGTGATTTGTCGCGGGCGCGTAGCCACCAACTTTGGATGTCTCGCAGGCATCATACGAACACAGCACCACGCTCGCTCCCCACACTCGCATTGGACGCCACCAATCACGCAGCGCTACATCTTGCCAGCTGCCCCTTCAGTGCTGCCAACAACGTCAGCCCGCCAAGCGACCGGCCCG
>Ga0247758_1000459_pt1 | contig 35862 bp, 14 predicted proteins | sample UWRJL156409C4_FD_180950 | JGI IMG/M metagenome (GOLD analysis project Ga0247758, IMG submission 180950) | Plant litter microbial communities from Arlington Agricultural Research Station in Wisconsin, United States - UWRJ-L156-409C-4 | ecosystem: Environmental > Terrestrial > Plant litter >...
CGGGGTTGAGGGGAAGGATGAATGGGAAGGGGGAGGGGAAGGGTATTGGTTTGGCGGAGGTGCTGCTGACGAGTTGTAAGAGGATTCCGGACCGGGGGGCTACGGATCCTAGGGACCAGGTCTATGGCGTTCCGGGTCTGGTGGAGGGCAGTGGGGGAATGGTGCCGGATTATAGTCTGGCTGTGGCGGAGGTGTATGCGCAGGCGGTGTTCCGGATGGTTACTGAGGCTGGGAGTCTTGAGTCGCTGGCGCTTGCGGAGAGCCAGCGTCATGAGGGGTTTAACCTGCCGAGCTGGGTTCCGGATTGGACGGGAACTTCGTGTCTACAGCCGGCGCCTTATCCGTGGCAGTTGTACGGGGCATATCTTGGTTATCATGAGATCACTACGAGTAGTGCATGCGAGCTGAGGGATGGTTCTACTGTTTTGAAGGTGAGGGGAGTGGTGATCGACTCGGTGAAGAGGATAGGAAGCCCGATGGTGTCGGAGCATCAACCGGTTGAAGAGCTCTTGTCTCGCCTGGCCGAGTGGAGACGGGTCATGCAAGACGATGGCGAGAGTCTTGTTGCCAACTCACCTGACAACTACGACTTTGGGTTTGAGGTGTCCGACCCATTATCATCGCCAAGCACCAACGAGGTGTTTTGGCGCATAATTCTAGGGGATGACCTCTTGACACCCAATGATCAAGCTGACCCATACGCGGAGTCAAGTGGAGGTAGTATAAGTGGGCGGCGGTTGGGACCCGAAGATCTCCCCGCCGTTGCAGGGTGGTGGACGTGGCTGATTGACATCGCCAAGAACATGGCCCCTAGTCAGGGCGAGGGATGGGGCGGGTTGAAGAAGTACGTGCCGTCGGAGTACCGGGATGTCTTCTATTCTTTCTGCGGGCACACACGATCACGGCTATTCTTTGTGACTGAGGCCCGGAGATACGGTATGGGCGTCTCTATTTCGAAGGATCCCGCTTTTGGTTCCGAGGATGTCGTGACCGAGGTGCAGCCGGGAGACCTTGTATGTCTTCTGGAAGGCAGCCGGCTACCGGTGGTGCTGAGAAGGCACCTCGATACCCAGTCTACACAGCCAGTGTATTCCTACATCGGGACGTGCTATCTACACGGAGCGATGGACGGGGAGGCAGCACCGAGGGTAGGCTCTGGCGATGTTGGCGATCAGGTTGATTTCAACATCGGCGATTTCGCAGACAGAAATCCCGGCAAACGACCAACGGAGAGTAGCAGAGTCTCTACAACCTTCCAACACGGGAGACAGAGCAAGAAGAGCCGCGGAATTGCATAGTAGGTTCCTGTATCTATTCGATTTGATGCTGGCCTTGCATTGAATACTAGCAAGCTAACGCAGCGTGAAACTTCAGTCAATATACGGCCCTGAGGAGGTACCTGGACAAGAAACCGGACGCGTAAAGCGAGAGGTAAGCCAGCCCATGGCGGATCATTCAAGGAAGTGACAAAACGCTACAATTCACTCGATCTCCCACGAGTGATGATCACAATAATGAAACCCCAATACCTGGCCATACTACCATCTCCCTCGCCCTCAATATCAGACTCATGACCCGTCCCTGCGCTCGAGTCCCTTAAGTCAAAGGAGGGTCTTCCCAACCACTGGGCTTCCCAACCAGTTTTCCCACACGTAACCACCCCACCACCTTTACAGCAAAACGGCTGTAGTTTGGAATAAGGGTAAAAGGCTGAATTTAGAATCCATTTTATATTTTAATTTAATTTTAACTATTTAGTACAAATTATAATTATAAATAAAAGAATTTCTAATCATATCCTAGATTTTAAATATCTATTCTATTAATAACTTTATAATATCATAACAAGGTGCTTTATGTAGTGAAAAATCCCTTCTTTTGATAAATATACTTTAGAAACTGAAAATAAAATAAATAAAGGTAAAATGAACGTTTTCAATTTCAACTGTTAGTGCTATATAAATAAGTGAAGTGTACGGACGAAAACTGTTACTATTTATTATACAATCTGAAATAATTGATTTCCCCACTAATTATTTTATTCAGAATTTCTGATCTTTATAATGAAACTAAGCAGGAATTATGCTATATAATAATATACTTCTTATAATTTATACCTTAGGATCTTAGGTTTTAATTATAATAAAAATTATAATAGGTTCTAAATACAAACTATTAACCTTATTCCCAACTATAGCCCTTTTGCTGTAAAGGTAGGGGTGTGGTTACGTGTGGGAAAACTGGTTGGGAAGCCAAGTGGTTGGGAAGACCCCCCTTTAACTTGCCTAAGAAGAATGCCCCCTAACTATTCTCCACAAACTTAATATCCAGACCGCCTGCATCACGATCAACCTTAAACTCGTCGCCAGCATGATAGCTCCAATTGACAAGTCCACCCTGGCCGTCCCGATGGAACGACCCCACATTGCCCAAAAACAAGGATATAGAAGCGCTTGGTGAGACCGAGACCAATCGGCACGTCGTATTGAAACTTCGTATAGTGGTCATCGCGCGGAAGTCGAATGTGCTGTCTTTGTCCTGGTAAATCACCAGGTTAAGGGGCGGGTACTTCTGATACAGGCAGCCATGATATCCGTCACCCATTTCGCCTTGATGTCGTTCCGGTCGGTGAGATTGCTAAGGCCCTTGGCAATGTCATCGACATTTTCGATGATAACTGTCTGCTGGACAGGCAGGCGTGTTAGTTTGTGTGGTTCGAGTTGGAAGGAAAGGGAGGGAAACCCACCACCGCGGGCAATTGAAGCCAGGATATTCCCGACGGCACGGTCCTCGAGGGCTTTGTTGGAAGGCTCGGCCTCACACCGAGCAAGCACGACATTGGTTGGGGATGCGGGACGAGCCGTTGGGACGGCGAATGTGACGGCCGAGAAGAGGATGCAGAGCGCCGAGAGTCTTTCCAAGATGCATCTTGCTGCTTCGAGTGTTTTGTTTTCCGGCGGTGAAATATGGGTGAAAGCCGCTGTGCTCGTCCAAGGCGCAATGAAAAAGATATTCCCACCCAACTGGATGCCCAGGGATTGGTACCTTTAAGTGGGTAAAGCTTTCGTGCTATTTGCCACCGTGGGCTGGGGTGGGCTGTAGCTGGTTTACCCTGATTCTTTCTTGATCGTATATGGTGCCGCAGCATGGCCTGATTCCTGTCCAAACGCCTCAGACACCACCCTCCTTTTCCTTTTCCCTCTCGTCTTCACTTTCCTTTTCCTTCTCTTTCTCCTTCTCGTCGCTCTCTCTGCCCTTAGGCTCCTCGCCCACTCTCCTCTTCCTCTCTAGATCTTTCAAGACATCACTATAGACCCGCCATTTCCCATTAGGATCCCACTCCCATTCTTTTAGAAGCAGACCGTCCGTCCTCTGCTTCTCCTGCCGTAGGCCCCCTTCGAATGTCTCGCGGGCATCCACGTGGCTGTACGGGACGGGGATGTACTCGGTGTAGAATGTGCGGAGGAGATGCCCCTTTTCTCCGTCAGGAACGAGCTTACGGTCTCGTGAGTAGATATAATTGGGCGCGGGCTTGCCGTTCTGTCGGATGATCTGGAGCAGTCGGGGAAAGAAGTTGGGTTAGTTGTTCTGGTTCACTGTAGTGAGTTCAGTTATGTATGAGTCACGGGCACATACCGATTTCCAATAAGCCCAGTTCTCGTACGTTGGTTCATCGACCTTGGGCCAGAGCATGGCTCGGTCGCTGACTTCGCCGGTCATGGGTAAGGAGCGGACGAACCACCACGGGTTGCGCTTGTGCTTCTTGTCGCTCGAAGCACGAGTCGGGCCGGTTTCATCCCCTTCCGGCGGCCTATATGTCCCGATATCGAGAGGTGGCGATGTCGCGCCCGCGACTGGGGCTGGTCGTGCCGCAAAATGGTGCTGGATCTGCCCATTCAACCAGTTCTTGAGGGTGCGGGGACGCATACCTGTCCATTGCGGGGTATTATCGTGTGCGATTACAGCGAATTGGAGCTCGGGAAGACCGGCCCAGGACACGGTGGCCAGCTGGAGGCACCGCAAGCACTGCGCTAGCTGGTTGTGCTTTTCTCCAATGTAGTTCGCGGTCTCAGTCTTGAGCGACTGAAATGACATTGGTAGGTCTGTTCCGACGCTGAACGTTGTGGCTTGAGTGAGGTTTGTCATGCTCGAAGTTGTTCCAGGCGAGACCAGCGGCTTCTTCAGGAAGTCTTTCCACTTCATGGCATCCTCCTTCTCGCGTTGTAGTTGCAAGCCATACTCGTCTAATGTGGTAGGGACGTCCTTGCTGTATTTTCGTACCCTCTGCAGGGGCCGTAGGTCTTCGGCGGCTTTCTCGGGTGTCGTTGGCTTGATCGCTCCTTGTTGCATCTCCTGGATCGACCAACCAACCAGGTCGTCTGGCTTGAGGCCGTACGCACGAAGAGCCTCGGGCTCGCGCGCTGCGACCTCCAGCCAGGGCGCGTCCCACCAGAATACGTTCACACCCATGAAAGATGCCACGTCCACGCTCCCGCTGCGTCCGCCAAAGAGCCCGAAGATGTCGGCTCGCTGTCCCACCTTGGCCCAGAATCCAGCCGTCACCAAAGGGTTCAGGCCCGGATACACCCAATTGGGCCAGAGCTTTATCTTGTCGTAGAGATCAAAGTCGTCCCCTACTTGCAGACCGACTTTATTAGAGAAAGTCTTATCCGAGGTGTTGATGATGATGATTCTGGTACTGTACTTCTTTTTTTCGAACGGGTTTACCTCCGGCCTGCCCTTTATGAGCAGTGGCGGGAAGTCTACCGTTCTCGAAAGGTTATTAATATTCAGCTCGTCGACCTCACGGACACAGTCCCGAAGCGCCAAGAAGATCTCCTCGGTCGAGTTGGTCTGGGAGTTGATATGGTGATCACGGTGGCTATACAGAAGCACCCGCGCGATGTCCCCGTTAGCCCCCTCGTCGGCGTTCTGCCCGACTTCATTCCCCACTTGTTTCATCAAGGCATCGACCTTCTCGGTGACTTTGACGTCGATTTCCTTCTGGAGATCGATGAGGGGCTCGTTGGGTTTCAGCTTCTTGTACCATTGCTTTAGGTAGGTCGCTGCGCTTTTGTCATATTTTGTCATCCTCTCGCGCAGCGTCTTCATACGTCGGGACCACTCCTGGTGGTTGTGGTTTTGCATGGCCTGGGCAACAATAGTCTAATGATGGTCAGCGTTCTCATCATTCTACCAAGCTAGGAATGCATCGTCGCTGTCTCACCGTAGCTGCGAAATAGTCAAGGACGCGGTGGCTGTAGGGGTTTGGTAGCCGCTTTCCCTCGAGCCGCTGGTAGATGATATTGTATTTCAACTCGCCGCCCTTCGTCTTCTTTTCGGCCCTTGCGAGGCTCAAGACGTCTTCGAATCTTGGAAAGTAACTGGAGCCCTGCGCAGCATGAGGGACCTTGAAAGACTCGTCGTTCCTGAGAGCCTGGTATTCTGCGCGCATGTCGTCGTAGAAGCCGCTGGTGCGCGCCATCATGGCTTTTTTGGTGTGTGCCTGCTTGGGCTTGGCGTTGGTTTCGAGGATGATGACCATGGGGTCGAGGCCCAGGTCTTGGAGATAGTCGAACGTGACGGCGCCATACTCGCGCTCCTCTTTCAGATCCTTCAGGAAGGCGCTTGCGGAGTAGTATTCCTCCTTCACATCGTCCTGGGTAACCAGACTGTGGAGGCTCCGTATCTCCGAGCTACCGGCATCCATCTCTCTCAGATCCTTGATAGTCGCGCTCTTAGTGATGACGATGACGGGAACCAGCCTCATCCACAAACCGTAGTCGCCACGCCGCTCTTCCCAGGCCTGCTGGTCCGCGCTGTCCGCATTCTTGTACTTGCCGTATTCGCGGCTGAGAATGCACGCAGCTGCCATATGCCAAAGGTCGCCGGTGACCTGCGCTGGGAGGACGCAGTACACGTACTCCCTTTTCGGGCGAACTGATTCATCCCAGCCAGCGGGCCCAACAAAGCCCCAACTCTGCCCATCTATTTTCTCTTTACTCTCCATATCGCAAGCGCTTTGATTCCGACGCAGGCGGGTCCAATGGCCGTCTTGTCGCGAGGCAGAATGATGGGTTTGGAGAAAGCGGAGGGCCGCTCGCTTGGTCGTTCCCAGTCGTAAGGTAGACACCGACGGCGGAATGAATCATGAGGTTGGGCAACATAAGACGGAGCGTCCCAGCAGCCTCATGGGTTGTTACCGATTCGGAATCCCGCGGTACCTTGGACTTCCCTGCCCGCGGCGGACATCGGGAGGGTTTCACCGCCAGCGTTTGACGCGTTCTGCACCTTGCATGCTTCAAGACCACGCTATTTGCGGCCTGCAGCACTCTGAAGGGTCTGGGCCGCTTGATCGGCATCAGCGTTCTCCAAAATTGGTTGGCGTAGCCTCATAGGCGACGAAGCGCGCAGTTCAGCTGAGACCGTGCAGCGTGGCTGATGCAGCGACGTGCGCTAAATCCCGATGGCGTTGGTGCAGGGACAGTTACCTTAAGTTCAAGGAAAAGATGGCCAGTGTTCCATGCCCTCCGCTGGTCTGATGATTTGGGTTGAAAGATGGCGGTGTGCTTCGCGTGTCCGAGTGGCATGAGAGTTGTGGCGGCGGTGAGGAAGAAGTGTCTGGCGACTGTGCGGGCGGTGGGGCTTCTATCCTAGTGGCACTGCAAGGGTTTGCATCTCATGACAGAGGGGCATAGGCAGGAGCAAACGGTTCGAGTCGGGAGACTCCACGGAAGGAACAGCTGGAGAAGGAGGCACGCAGATTTCACATTGTTTTTGGCACGAATGATGATTCAATCGCTGAAATGAACTGTGGAAGGTATTCATCGCCGGGTTTCAAGCAACACATCCTGTAGCTCGCGAAGCGTAGCAAAAGGAACCAACACCATCTCAGCAACCAAGCCGGCTTCCCACAAGGCCCGGCAAACATTCCAGTCAAAGTGGCCTCTGTCGAGCTCGACAGCCCAATGCGAGAGCTTGGATTCAACACGGCCATCAAGAGACTCGGCTCTGTCGGAATAACCCAAAATCTGCTGTCGCACTTCGTCCACGGCGTCACCCTGCAGACCATGGGGCCACGACTTGGACAATGCGGCATTCTCTAACGAGTCGTGTGCAACCAGACTAGCCTTTCTCTGCTCGAAGTGGTGCCGGCTATGGTCGTTTGCGACTTCGACCGTTTTGGACCAGAACAACGCCTTGGCTTCGGCCACGATGCTCTTGTCTATCGAGTCGTAATGCGAGAGTGAGCTGATGGCAAGACACGCGCCGGCATCCGCGCCAATGCTCAGTTCCGAAACGAAGAAGTCGCCGTACTTTTGCTGGAATTTCTTTAAGCCCTCAGCGCTTCGCAGCATCTGCTTGGCCTCCAACGTGAGAACCGGCCTCGAGGCAGATTCTGAAAGTGCCACATTCCCACAGCGAAAGCTGCACCGCCGTGAAATCATCAGGGACTGGAGAATGGGTTAGCTTTGGTTTGTTGGAGGTGAAATGGCTTTCATGCTCCGGGGAGGATGGGCTGACTGACATCAGAGACCTCCAAAACGCTCTTGTCGTAGGAGCCGGACACGCCGCCACCCAACAAATCATTCCCTACGGTCACGCCCAAGTGCACTGAGAGGTGCTCGCTGGCCCGGCTCTTCTTCACGCTCTGGTTACTCAGGAAACTTCCACGACATATGTCCTTGCGTCGGTATTGCAACTTCTGCGACGACACGGACGATTCCACAAAAGGGCTGGCGTTGGCAATGAATGGCAAACCACCCTGAAGCTGAGCAGCGGCGCTTGAGAAGCCAGTGAGCAGAGGGATGTGGTGGGAAAAGCCGGGCAATATCAGGACTCCTCTCGCAACTTGGCGGTCAATGGTCATGATGGACGGGTTCGAGCCGATTTTGTCATACTCCTTCAACCCTAGGACTTCCATGGCTGATGCTGTGTGAATCCGCAGAAATCAGCATAGGTAGATTGCGATTCCACCTCTCTTCGACCTGGACGAGTCGAAATCCGAGCGGGAAGATCGACACTGCAAGTTGTAGTATTGGCATTCCTGATGCAGGGTGGTTGTCCCAGCCACCCAGCCCCCAAGATGCCAAGATCAAGGGTGAGCTGCGGGAGAGGTGACAGCTGGACGCAGGTCACCAAAAAGGAAAGCCCCTCAACGCCACCATGCACTCGGACAGCTGGACACATCCCTGCCGATAGCCCAACAAGGGCATGCGCCACTTCAGATCCCCAACAGAAACGAAAGAAAACGGTGTCTCGAGACGCGTCCGCCGTGTAGCCCTCTGGCTCAGGTTGCCTTCATGGCTCGTTCAAACGTCCCAGGACATGATTACCCACGCTCATAGGAGTCCAATTCGGCATCATCTCCAGACGCACCCTTCAGAAGCCGGACTCGCTCCCCCGAGAAAGTTAGCCCACCATGGCGATGTCATTGGTCCCTTACAATAATGCCATGAGGCTTGGTAAGTACCTAGATATTCACAAACATTTCAAGCGTATTCTAACAACGTGTCAGGTCAGGGGTAATTACTAACCCAGAACTCGTGGACGATGTTAACCGTTGTTGCTAAGACCCAGACAGGTTTAACTCATACACCCAAGAGATATGTGTGGACAACGCGGTTGTGGGAATCACTTCGAGAGAAGACTCCCAGATGATCCTCGCAGGAACAACACTCCCAATTGTCAATCGCCCTCCCAAGTCCGAGACTGAGGGGGGTGGCCCAGAACCGACCCCCCCGGTGCCAGCAACTATCACCACCGGCGAGACCCCCGTCGTCCCTATCACAACGGTGCCCAAGGACGTCAACATCCTCAACACGCTGAGCCAGACGGTTGTCCGATACCCCAGCCAGATAGTCACGTTCACGTCCAAGTACATCAACAAACTGAGCGATGTGGCGAGCTCGCTGAACGTGTCGGGCTCGCTATCCATCAAATATGGCGAGATTTCGGGTGGCGGGTCCGGAAGCTACGTCGACTCGGACACGTTCCAGTCGGCAGACCTCAACTTCTTGGTCATGGTCAAGGTCATCAACCAGACCATCAACGTCAAGGACCAGCTGGACTTCTACCCCCTGGCGGCGCATCGTCAAGCAACTACTACCGAGGTGACGTACGCGGAGTTTGTCGCAGTGTACGGCGACTCCTTCATCTCGGGGTTCCAGGAGGGCGGCTTCTTCCACGCCATCGTCAGCATGCGCAGTCTAGACAAGTCCAACCTCACCAACATCAAAGCAGACGCGCACGTAGCGCTGCAGTTTGGCGTGGGGTCCGTCAGTGCCCAGGGCGATGTCTCAATGTCCAAGAGCAATCTGAACAGGGACTGCGAGGTCAACATCACGGTCAACTGGGCAGGTGGAGGCCAGCTCAAGAATAGCGACGAGATGTGGACCATTGACTCGCTGATGGCCACTGCTTCGCGCTTCCCCGAGCTCGTGGCCAAATGTCCGCAGCGGACCCATGCCATCCTCACCAAGTACACGGCTCTGCGCGGCTTTCTCGACTGGTCGGCGACGAGAAAGCTCACGATGCTGGACTACGAAGTTGCCCAACTCTACACCGACGAGCTCATGGATGTGTATCTGGGCTACAAGGCCATCTGGAAAGACATACACAATCTGCTCGAAGACATGGACGAGGGCAAAGCAATCGTCAAGAAATCGACGGCCATCACCGGCAGCCTCTCCCCGCCGTTCTGGACCACCACGTTGAAGCAGCCGCCCTTGGTGCCCTTCGAGCCCAGCTTCGAGGGGCTGGACGCCGCGCTGCGCACCTGCCGCATCATGATGGTCCGGATCGTGAAGGAAGTGGACGATCTCAAGGTGAACCCGAAGCTAAGCGTCGTCCCGGAGAGGGAGCTGCCGTACATCCGCCCCCAGGTGTTCCGCCTGCTGCTCCCCGTCGCAGAGTACATCGTCCCGGCGCCCGACCCTCGGAGTGCGCTAACAACCAAGCTCAACCACGGGTGGTTCAACTTTTACGACTTCCTCAGCGCAAAGCAGGCCTATGCCCGCCAAGCCCTGACCCAGCCGTACAGCTCGCCGCCCCAGTTTCTCTACGGGATGGCGTGGCTCGACTGGGCCGTACTGCCCAGCGACGGCATCGACGTGACCATCCAGGGCGTGGACAAGAAAAACTTCATCTGCAACGCGGGCGTGGATCCCGTCACCGATCCCCAGACCCCCGCCACCCCGGTGGTCCTCATGGAGAAACAGATCTTCTGGATTGCCGTCAAGTGGATTGCCATACCGTTCAACTCCAAAGAGTTCAGCATTGGCTCCGCCCGCTGGCAGAAGGACGCAGCCAAGAACAACGGCATGCTTTCCCTCGCCCAGCAATGCTCCTTTCCCACAACCCTTGAGGATGATCCCATCGTCTTGACGTGGCTCACGGGATGGCGCTTCAACTCGTGGTCGTCGGCCGACAAATGGTCCGGCTCCGTGTCCGCCTCGGTGTCCAACCCCACCCGCGACGGCTTCGTCCTCGACATCGACGACATCGGCGCCCTAGGCGACGACAACTCCAAGGCATATGCCACGAAAGAGAGCCCCAAGCCGCTCTTCGCCGCCGCCCAGTGGCTCGCCTTCCCGCGCAATCTCACCGGCGTTGACGGCGGCATGGTCGAGTTCCTCAACCTCGAGGGCAAGCCAGACAAGAAGTCCTCGTCAGGCCGCACCACCTTCCGCGGCGGCGCTTTCACGAAGCCCCCTATGCTGTGGTTCGCCGTGAGCGCCTTCCGGTACAAGCACACGGGCGCCACGAGGAGCTGCCCGCGCTTCAAGATGGTGTACAACGGTGACGCAGATACAAACGGCTTCGACTGGAGCATTACCACGTGGCAGGACCAGGGCGTGCTAGAGATGGCGAGGTTTACTTGGTTCGCGTTTGAGAGCGATGCAGAGTCGGGTCCGCTGGAGACCAACATCTCGCCGGGGGTTGTCGCTGCGGATCCGATGAGGAGGGGAGATATTCTCACGGGGCCTTGACTGCTTATCTCCTTACCTGAAGACTGAGGTGATACTGCTGTCGCGTTATAGATCAAACTGCATTTTGAATGCTCAGTTGCCGGGTATGCTTTGGTTAGAGCCTCTTTGACGAGCAAGTGTTGCTGTGGTGCATCGGTGTGGGAGCAGCCCCGCCGCGTTGGGAGAGCTGACAAAAGCGACCGTGAAATTTGGTGTTGCTGCCCGCTGGACTCAAGTTCTGTTCCAAAATATATGCAGATTATATTACTTTATTGGTATTCACGGCGCCGCTGAGCCGAAATCAGCCGCCCGCTGATCGAAGCCCCATATTAAACCCTAACCCTACTACACCGCCACCGGCGAAATTCGCAAATATTTACAGTGGCTCCGGTGTGGCCACCGTGCTTATTTCCGGATATCTATGGCGCCGGCTGATTCGGCCGCTGATTCGTCGCGGCCCCCAGAGCCTCCACTATAATACAGGGCGCTAATACGCCGTGGCCACACCACTACAGCGGGGCCGGTGCCGTAAGCAACCGCTAGTCGCGCCTTTCAGGGAGTTTAGCCCCCCCCCGCTCCGCTCCAACTCTCCGTCCCCAACCTTCTCTTCTTTCCAGTACCGTAGGCCGGCCTCCTTTGCGCTATGGCTCCCCGGAAGCGACGAGCGCCGGCTTTAACGCCGGCGCCGGCTAGGCTATCGATCACGGTAGCTGGATCGGCCGGTACGGAACAACCCCTGGCCGGCTAAAAGGGGCTAGCGTAAGCAAGGATTCTAACGGCGCGGCCGGAACGCGTTATCGTTAACAACGCCAAGCTCCAGGCTAACGCGTAGAATATCCTCACTATAATTAAAGCGGCGCGGCTAAAAAACACGTCGTTAGTATATAAGCTGAAGTAGGAAGAATTCCGGTGGTTCTGCCGGCGGAAACAGTATTAAGACGGCGAGACGGTAACGGAGGATAAGCTTCTTCTTTTCCTTATTAAGGAGGTTGTAAATTGGCCGTTACGGTTACGGAGCTGGAAGGCTGACGGTGATGTGCCGCTTTTGGAGACTCGGCTTGCCTGGTGGTCGGTTTAGACCTACGTCACTGCCATTACCGACCTTTACCGATTATAATAAGCCCTTAGTATAAACACCCACCCCTTACCTTAAGAGGATAACACTTAGGAGTATATTAAATCTCTTTAACACCGTAATACGGAGTGGTAGAAAGCTAATTACACTAATAAGGGCTAAGATACCGTTCTTAACGGTTATTTAGAGGATGACCTTAAGTGGGTTGCTGGGGAGTTATGGGGCTATACCAGCCAGTTAGCCGAATGCCACTTCTAGACTTTAGCTAATCTGCTTCTTAGCCATTATATACTTACCTGCGGTGGTGACCGCTAGAGCCTTAAAATCTCAGACCTTTTTACGTTTAAATTCGCTAGTAAGGGGCCTACTTAGTGTATACCGCTTATTACTACTATGTGGGCCGGAAAGCAGAATTAACACGGCCGCTTAGAAACTACCGGCGCCTTTTAGAGCTAAGACCCACTTATTTGCGTTCTTAACGTGGTAGCCTTTTACCTTCTGTACCGGTGGGACCTTATTAATAAACTGTTTCCCTGTTTTAAAAGCCGAGCGTAATAGTATGATATCTGGCTGTTAAAAAGCACTAAGGCTAGCCCCACCTTTACGTTAGTGTATAATAGCTAGCGGGATTCGGTTATTAAGGCGTTTGCGTACGCTGGTATCTAGTTAAATAAGAAGACTTATGTTAGCTGAAGCTTTAGAGTGAAGATGGCGGAGTTAAAGGGGGTAAGTGAGGTGTAGATTTGCCGTGCCGGCTAGTGGAACTAGGAGTAAATGGTTAGCTGTTACCTAAATTCACTACCTTAAAAGTTTATACGGATTATAGCCGGCTATCTGGTGTAAATAGGGGGGTTTAAGATACGCTAAAGCTAAACGCTACCTTTAGATTTGCTGTTAACGTTAATCTGGCCGGAGTTAAATTAGTGGGTAGATAAGTTCGGCCCTGGCCTAGAGTAAATAAACGACCTTACAGCAGCTGGTTTTATAAGCTTATTGTTCTACCTCTAAGAGGTGATTTTAGAAGACTTAATGCCGTTAATACGCCAGTTTCTGGAATCTGCCGTGTGGAACTATCTGGTATTTTAGTATAAAGATTACCGGCTGTATATGTATTATGTAACGGTAATAATAGAAGAAGGTAAGTGGCTAAGCTAGTTAGCTGTTCTGATATAGGTTTTACCGGTCCTTACTAATTACCTGAAGACGGCTAAAGCCTAGAGTGAGGTGAAGATATCGGAGCTTTTAGTAACCCTGATGGCCGAGGTTTGTATAGTGGTAGAACGGTTAGCTGGAACCTATTAGTCTTCTTTACGCAACCTCCTTACTAAAAGTGTTTTCCGGTTGCAACCACTACCGGCACCAGTACTGGCATCGGCTCCGGTACTAGTGATAATACCAGCTCTGGCTCCAGCGTTAGTACTGGTATTACTATTAGAAAGCCGGTTAAGCTACTCCGGCCAGTTAAGCCCAGAGCTGGAGACTACAGGGCTGCTGAAACACCGTATGAGCCGGGCCGTTAAGACCGTGAATGACCTTTGGCGTGAGTGGATTACTGGCTTACGGGGTAGCCTTTTGATCACGGCTTTAGATAATTAGTGGGGGAGCTGGTGGTGTGCTGGCTGTCAGGCTGAAATTTAGTGGTATTCTTTACGGCTAGAAGTCATCTGAGAGATTTGGTAAGTTGCCGGCTTACGGCAGTTAAGCGAGGAATCGGTAATGTTCTTTATCGTGGCCGAATAATGGTAATCTAACTGTTCTCTGGATTTGTATTACAAACGGCTCTGCGCCAACAGGAAGACGAGGGAGGCCGGCGCCGGTGATAAGAAGGGTGGCCGGCCAGCGTGATAACGGCACGGCGCCGGCGGCAACAAGCCTTCCGTAGATAGATTTAGTAATTAAACCGTTATTATAATACAGTTTGGGCCTGAAAACGCTGTTTACTGCGTAGATTGCGCGCAATTACACGTAATTGCTTATGTTTAGGGGCTTAGGGGCTAAAAAATCGTATATATAACCCTAACCCTACTTAGACGTAGACATCCTTGGGATATTTCTGGTCGCTGAGGGCACGGCCCCTTTTTGGCTGCGAGGTGGCGCTCAGCGGCTGAATCAGCTACTAATTGGCCGCTGTAGATATACTCTTGCTTATGAAGGAGTGCGTTTTCTTTTGAAAACCTCTTTTTGTACTCCGCACTGTCTGCCTGGCCATGCTGAAAGGGGTGGTTTCCCTCGACCTCTCACTGGCCAGTTTAGCGCTGAGTTGATGCATAAATACAGTTGGCTGCATTGGCGCTGGAAAAGAATGATTCGAAACTCTAACGCAGCGTTCTATCTCGGCATGTCTTTCCGATACGAAGAGGTGCCAGTACCCCGAATCCAGGGTACATGTACTGAATCAACCAGATTCATTCACATTGCACTTCGTCTTATGGAACCGATTCTAGGTTGTTCTGTGAATAGCCGGTTTGATGAAAATGCTGAAAGCCCGCCAAAAAAGCGTGGAAAGAAGCAAAGCAGAGATAACAAAAGACACAGCATTTCTCGCTGTGATGATTGGCTTGCTCTGGGTTCTGCTCTATGTCCAATTTCTAAGTACGATTTGGGTCTGGACATCATCAAAGACGGTCGCTCCCCTCTTAGAGAGGCAGGATACTGTCTTCAGATTCAAATCGAACTTCGAACATGCTAAAGCTTTGACCGAGTTGAATACCTATATGGAAAGATCTGTGTTCCACGGAAAGGAGGCTATTTCGGATTTATTATTGTGTATAAAGCTGAGGGGAATAAAGAGTTCACCAGACATATAATTAGCATAAGTTTTTGCTAGAACCAAGTGCCCGACCACTTTTCCTGAGGATACGCTGCCAATCTGCCACTACGTGACTATTATGACTTCGTTGGTAAAGTTGTCATGACCAAGCTGGGCAGCCACTTGCTATCTCCGCCATGGTGAAGATTATCTGGCATATGGGGCGTCACATCTCCTGCACCCTCCTCCCTCTCTTCTCTTCTCTAATAAACAGTCTTCATCTACAGTCAGTTGGAACTCTAGCATCGGCGTGATCTGCCTTATAATATGTCACCTCCCTGATTTTATTAACAGAGGACGGCCCCTGGGCCGTCAGTTGATTACAAAAGAGGACGTCGCTCCGTTTCGCCTCTTCAGCCGTGAGATCGAGCTCGCCGACGACCTGCGCCATGTCTGGCTTCCCCATCATCTCATACCCATCTCACAAGTGGCAGGTACTACTTCGCATCTGACAGCAGCCAGTGCCCGGCGCCGATTTTAGGTAACAAACTGGGGACAGGGATTGGGGCAAAGTGAACGGACGTTGATCTTCGCAGTAAGTGAATTAGAGGACCGATCGTAACTAAAATGAAAATCATGGCAGACTGAGTGTGCTGTCTTGAGCTCTGCAGGTCTGCTAGATTTGGCAAATAGATTGCGGTGACGTGCTAGCGCGTATCTGGCTAGATGCGCCTGTATAGAGTTGCATGATGCCTGGTGTGTAACCTTTGCTCGTATATTGTTTACGCCTTTTCCTGGTTGGGGCGGCTGGTGCTCTTTCTGCATTTTGGCGGGCCGCTTTGTGAGCTTGTTCTTACCTGGGTGTTTTTGCTTTTGAACTGCTTAGGGTGCTTTGGTTACTTTACTTTGTGGGGCTGCGGCGGAAGGGCGTGCTTATGTTGGATGGTAACTTGCCTGAAGCCCTTGCTGCTTGTGATCGAAGGCTACCCCTTGTTGGTGAGGCATACCGCATCTATGGCATGTCACTGCCAGCGGCTGTCTGTGCCAGACGCTTCAACAGGCTGCTAATACCGGGAGTGGACGCTCCGTTTGATAATATCTTAAAGGTGACTTGGAAAAGCGATCCTGATGCGGTGGAGAAGGCGCGAGCTGGAAGCGATGGGCAAAATTGACTTGAAGAGAGCCGGTACTAAGTATCAGTTAGCTAAAGAAGACCTTCCGGTGTAGTTAGTTCTCTGCTGCACCTTTTACAATGCCGAGAAAATGTACGGCAGACACAATAAGCATACAACCACGCACCAACCTACTAAAGGTCTGCCGGAATAACTAGTCTGCTGTGTCTCTTACTCAGGAGTGTGTTATATGGCCCTGACCGTGTCGTCACAGAAAGAATATCCCTGAGGATTTCTTTCACCGATGAAAGGAGAAGGGCTGGCTTGGAAAACTGAACGGAGGGAATACACGTTTCTGTAGTCCACAAAAAGTCGAACGGACAAAATGCGGAGGCAATACCGCTGCGTGATAGGTCTATGGAACTAGTGAGATCCAGAAGTTAGCAATAACTGTTGACTTCTAACTTTCAAAAGCACTGCACACTGGATTCGGTGATTTGACGGCATTGCAACTGCGGGATTGCATTGTTTGTTGTGGTTCTAGCTGGGATTCAAAACTTCTTTCTTGTACGTCCCTCTGCAGGATTCAGCCTTCGTCACCACTGTGGCTTAGGCTCACTAGCGTTCTGGCACTGCCGTGGGCCACGACGTTGACAGACTCGACAACTAGCCGCTTGTAGCTGTATCAGGTTGTCGAAGCCCCTTTAATCTTGGTAGTGATGGGGACGGTAGGTGCGTATGGGATCTTGCAGTCTCGGAGGAACAGCGAGGCTATAGAGAGAGCAAAAGGGGGAAGTCTTCCGCAAAGGCACGAGGACGACGCGTCTCTAACCGCTTGATCCATCAGTTCAGAATTCCTCTGATAATTCCTCATTTCTTTATGTGGGGGGTTCATCGAGTGCATTCCCGCTATTTGGCAAGTTGCCTACCAACAATGTGAAATTTCTGTACCCATACAAGTTGCTAGCTCCCACGCGCCCCGTCGAGTTATATGAAATTCTACTCAGCGCCAGGGTTTGATTACCAACTTAAACAGATGTAACTTGACGACAATTATCTCCCTTTGGTCAAGACTGTTACCCTGAAGAGATCAAGGCCGCAGTGCTACCGAGAAGCAAACGGTCCGCATATCCTCCACTTCGCTTTTTCCGCGACGTCGTCGAGTTGAGCAGCTTCCGGTAAGCGAGTTCAACCGTTTCCAAGTTGGCCAACAGGATATCTGTCGTGAACGCCGCCTCAGGCCTCTTCCATCCCAGCTCGGTGGGAAGCCGTTCGTTTTCTGCCAAACGGTTAGCACAACAGCGTTTCGACAAGATGGTGACCAGGAAAAAACAACTTACGGAACAAGTATTGCACGAGCTTCTTGTCGGCCGTGATTGACTTAGCGTCTCCCAAAACGGAGATGAAGGCAGCTGTCTCTCCCAGGATGAATGCCTCGCCGAGGTCGGACAGCGAGTATGTGGGGTTTGTCGATTTGCACGTCTTCATGCGAGCGACGATGGCAGCAGCACCGCCCTCGACATTGACCGTGTCTCCGTAGTGCGAGAGTGTCTCATCGAAGGCTTCTTTGTTGAAAACATCGGCGTGTCCGTGGAAGGCGTCGACTCGACTGTGGACATAAATGTTAGAGATTGGTCCCAGGTCGGAAGAAGATGGACCCACGAGAGACTGGCATCGTGTTCCAGCACGTTGTGGCGTGTCAGGTGGTCGAGCGAGAACCAGGTCGAGTTCGGTTCGGGATTTGTGCGGATTGCAAAGTCAAACAGGAATGCTGAGATGTTTGCATCGAAGTTGACTGCGTTGAAAAGCCCGTCGGCTAGATCCTTCTGGGTGATGTATTTGCCAGTACGGGGGAGGAAGCCGTGATTGGCAAAGGTGTTGAGGAATGGGCATGGCCCGCGGACTTTCAGGCTGTGAGCAAAGTGCACGCTACCTAGCACAGTAGGGTTGAAAAAGCCGGCTACATACCATGGCCTGCCTCGGGCTTATGCCATTGCTCAAAGGCGTCCTGGGCGGGTTTTTGGGCTGCGACATGGGCAGCCGCGACCGCCACCGTCACAGAAACGAATGCTGTAAGTCTCATGTTTGATACGATGAACAAGGTATGTGACTTGGTGTAGACTTTACAGAGCCGGGGCAGCTAGACCTGACTTATATGGCTGCAATGAGGGATAAACACATCCTTTCTGAAATTGGGACGGCATGTTGACATTCAAGCGCGCATATCGACGCGCAACCGTTTCGTCAGTTTCCAGGCTGGCAACGTGCGCATAGCCTCCGCTCAAGGGTTGGCAATGTCGTATTTGAAATGCCTTCTTGCTAATTGCCCGTGTTTGATTGGGCATCCCCGTACTGGGCGCGACCCACGGCGGGAACTTCTCACTCGGCGGTGCCCGGACCTGACGTGCAGGGTGTAATCCGGCCGGAGGCGGAGTCAAGTATTTCCTCCGAACAATATGATGCCAGAACCGGGACTCAAAAGCCAACGGAGCTTAGTAAATCGCTAGATCCCGCTCCCGACAACTGTGAGGAACGAAGAAATGCTACGCTCGGCGAATTAATATCATTGCACTCTCGCCAGCATTTGCAGGTATGGCGCTCCCCTGTGACATAGCGTCATTGCCAAATTCACCTGCTCAACGAAGCCAATTGCGTAACGCACATGCCAGAAATGTGCAAATGGCGGAAAAGGCTGAAGCCGCGACAGCACCCAGCCCCCCGAGGATGCTTGCACCAGACACGAAAGCAAGGCGGCTGACACCCGGAAAGTTCGGGCGATGCAACTGTCTGGGCCAGTTGGGAGCCGGGACAAGCATTATGCTCCACCCCTAAATCTTTCTCCACACCGTCCCGTTACGCGTAAAGCTGTGTCTCTCCCAATCATATTCTTGGTTGCTGCAGGGTATGGACAACCCGGGAACGAGATTGCGACCGTCAACTCAATGCCGCATACAGATATTCTTACGGACCCAGGACCATACCCGGGGACTCCAAAGAGTCCGTTAACCCGGGCAATATGCAACCTGATGGTTCGTGTCCCCTCTCTCACCGTAGTATTCGTCAACACCCCTACCAACTCACTATTCAGCATCGCCCACGACGGCACCGCCATACTCTATTTCATCACAGCCAACATGAAGGAACTCATAATAATACGCCCGTAATTTTCACTGCCGAGATATCCGGAGATCTCCTCAATGCCCCCCCTTTTTTTTGGCGGGGCCCACAGCGTGCCTGAACTCGCCGACGAAGGCATCGATGACGTTGATATCTACGACCCCTGACGTCATTTTCTCCGTCGGTGGACTCTGGGTGCTGAATTTGATTCGCAAACCGGGGTTCTCATCAATACAGAAGACGTCCCAATCACCACGCGCCCAACAAAACTCCCGGTTCCGATGTATCACCACGGCCAGAGGTCTTCGGGTTTTGGCCCCGCAGCGAAATTTAACTGCTCGCAACCCACCAGTTTGGCTCACCTTGCTCGCTGTGACAGTTGTGAATAACCTCACTTTCTATGCCCCACAAGCCATCCGTTCTTGTGACAACAACCATACTGCCGCATTTGTAGTCACGGCAACTATGGCCGGGGCGTTTCCTTGGACTTTCCTTGGCTCAGCCCCAGCGCATTCACCCCTACTTAGGATTTGCGACTAATTCCATCTCGCATCCCGTTGCTAATCGTCGTGCTACTTACTTCCACGGCGACATTGTCACAACTTTGCTCTGGCAGGATAAAAGATATCAATCATTCACTTTAACTTTCTAATGCTCCGTGAACCTACCACGCGGATCAGTACCCACACACTGCACCTCAAGAGCTATCGGCCATCTCTAGCTAGGCAGCTAAAAGAAGTTATATCACGTAGAATCCAAAATCTGACACATTGCTTTATATGCTTCTCTCTGTTCTGTTCGGTTTCACTTAACCAGTACCGGAATACATCTGAACGAACCTGCTTTCCGGCCATAGTGTGCAGTCCCAGATGCCGTTATATGCTAACTACTCAGGTAGTCGGTCGCTAAAAGAAACGAGCCTCATCCGAAGACGGTTAGGCTAAAATCAGGCTCGCTTCACCCTCGGCTTATCCTTACTTGCCCCCGGCTCACCATACTAGAAAACCGTCAACTTTGCACGATAAGGGACCGTGGAGAGTAACTCCCACATGGAAGTGGGGCTCTCCTTGGGTTCACCCCACCAAACTTAGTTAGCAGAGGGCCTGCGCCTTTCTCTTGCGCACTGCACTTCTTTTGTCACCAACACACACCAGAATAGATTGTTTCCTGTTACTTTTTTGCGATTTGCGTTCTTTTGCTTTGTTCGTAAAGCCTCACAGGGACAAGTTTTGGGCCAGATAGCACTGGCCTATTTCCAGTGACTAATACGTTTTGTTCAAGTTTCTTGAGCAGAATGATGACCTATGTCTTAGTGAAGTCTCCCTGGCCCACAAATCGGTACTCGTGTTAGTCTACGAGTGGTGGACCAAGACCAAGAGCTGCAGAAACTCGTAATCACTGGCAACGAATTCCGAGAGATCCACATCGAAGTGATAACTCTCACCCAAAGTCCTCACACCACTATGCGATCTGTTCCCGAATTTCTTGTTTCTCAGAGCTTGGCCCTGCAACAACGTACCATTGCAAAAACCCTTGTGGCGTGGAGTTGCCTCTAAGCAAGACTGCGTCTTACCGCCGAATTCGCTATACCCGTCCTGTATTGATGGAAGCGATTGATTCGATATGTCATCCTGAAAGTCCTTCACTGGGCACATAGAATTAGCCCCATGCTGCTCCGAGGTCCAATCAATGGAATCATCGCCGTGGTTGCGAATCCCTCCCGTCCACAACAGCTAGGACGGTACCTTATGCATTCTCGCTATCCCCTCTGCCACATCCTCGGGCGAGTTCTAGAGGATGCATAGCGAGTCGATCTACAGGTACCGCGCTCAACCCCGTGCCGTCCGTACGGCATCGCCGAATGTTCTGGGCAGATCAGAGAAGCGGAGACCCCTGGGTCTCTTAATCATTCAAGTCCTAGTGATGCTGAGAATTAGACGTGTGCCGCGTCCAGTAGGCGACAAAATCAAGCAAGCCAGAGCTTGCAGGCCAGCAGAGGCACAAGCAACCCTTTTTGCTGTGATGGTAAAGGCTTCTATATAGGTTTAGCATACCCCGACCACTTTACTAAAAGCTTTATCTTCCCCTTAACTTCCTTAGCCTTCAGAATCTCCTTTACCTGCCATTCTTTATCCCTATCTCCTTTATCACTATCGTTACCTTTAATTACAGCAGGAGGTTAAGTGTTATCTTATTATTATAATAATAAGAGGTCCTTAGTAGCTCTTTTTAGTAACATAACGTAAAAGACGTTATATATACTAAGCAGCAGATTTAAGCAGCATACGTGCGAACTAACTAGCTCTGTAACTATATATTTAACGTTCCACTAGTTAAGTTTCTTAAATAGCCTCTCTGTTTTAATATACTTAAACGTAGCTACACCTTATCCCTTATATAAAACTGCTTAGCTACTTAATGTAAATTGTTAACATATTCTTCTTAACGCTCTTATACAATAGCTATTACTACTTATACTATTTCTATAAGACCTAGTAATAAATGCTTCCCCTTTAGTAATAGGTAACTAGCCAGTTATTCTTAAAGGTTTATTTATTTCAATTAAGTTAGAGGTTTATATTATATCTATAAGAGGAGAAGAACGGGCTAATGCTTATTAATCCAATATCTTTATTACAGATTGCTAAGTTAGCTATTAAGAGTAGTGTAGCTTAGTTATCTTACTAATACATTTGTATAAGAGTGTAGGTATTCCTCTAGCACTTAATTTATCCACTCTGTAGCCTTATCTGTCTTTAGATAGTTTACTATTAACAGTCGTCGTATAATCCTAAGGAGTTCACACACTTTAGCCGATATGTAACTTATAAACTAAAGGCCTCTGTCTAAAATAATAGCAGTTAGTAAACCGTAGTGTCAGATAAAGTAATAAAGGAGTCTATATGTTACTACCTTAGAGGTAATAGTTATTATAACTTTAAAAATCACATCTTTAAACAGGTAATCCATAATTACCATAATATTAGTTACCTAATCAAGCCCTAATAAGGGTAAGCCTGTTATAAAGTTAATAGATATCTCTACCCACATCTAATTAGGGATAAGTAAAGGTTTCAATAGCCCTTTAAACTTCTCTTATTATACCGCTATTCTACTACACATATTACAGTTCATTAAGAAAAACCTTACTTCCTAACTTAAACTTAGCTACGTGAAGTTCCAGCTAATAAAGGTCTTTATTATATCTCTTCCGGGGTAACTAGCCAGTGCTAAATTATACGTCTCTTAAATAACCTTAATATGTAAAGGTTTATAGTGGAGAAGCTATATCTTCCCTCTCTAATAAAGGCGTTAGCCTTGATTAATAGAATATTTAAAGATTAATATCGGTAACACCTATTATAATAGTAACTAGTACACTCCCTTATAAACTATCTGCCTAATTAACTAGTATTAGTTGTTAGCCTCCAATCCTTAGTTCTACAGGCTCCTTAAAGGCTCGTTAGAAAAGGGGTTAACTAGGGGGTTTGACCTGTCTGCAGAGTCGTCTAACTTGTAATCTTAGTCCCCACCCTTTATAAAGCCAGCATTAATCCTCATTACAAGTCTTAATCTGATTAGAGCAAGGCGGTTGATTTTTAGGGCCCTTCCTTTCACAGGTTTCAGTAATTAAAAGCACCTGCCAGCAAGTTAATTATTCTAGCTTATTAACGGCATGTCCTGCTCCCTCCTTAACAAAGCATCTAAAACCACTAAGTCTTTTCTAAGCTTATACTTTAATACAATGTTGTAACGGGCTAGGACCTTAGTCTACTGCACTTATCACTTAATTAACTGTCGTTTCTTCTAAAAGTACTTAAAGTTCTTATAGTCAGTCTAGATCTTAAATTACAGTATGCTTTAAAGTTCAGTATCCCACTTCTCTAAGCACTAGATTATAGTTAAGATCTCCTTATCGTGAATTAGGTAATTAGCTTTTATCAAACTGTTTTTCTTAAAATAAAATATAACAGGTTGTAAGACTCCTTCATCATTATATTGCAAAAGGGCTTCACTAATTGTATAGCTAGATAAATCCGTTTCCACCACTATCTTCTAGTCCAGATCCCACTACGCTAATAATAGGACGCTGATAAGAAGAGCCTTAAGGGCTTTAAAGGCTTTATTACATTAGGAAGTCTAGTTAAAAGTAACTCCCTTTTTCGTTAAAGCTATTAAGGGGCAGGCTACTTCTAAGAACCTAGGTATAAACACTTAATAGTAATTAGTAAACTTAATAAAGCTCTACACTCCTTTAATTGTATAAGAGCACTCTTATTAGGCTATAGCTTTAATCTTCTCAGGGTTAATATAGATATATTTCCCAGCTTCTATAATAAATCTAAGGTATTTAACGGTTTAAGTCTTAAATTCACACTTATTAATATTAACCTGTAACCAAGCCTTTTATAACCTCTTTAAAATTATCTAAACTTTCTTCCTGTAATTGGAGAGAGAGCCACTTAAGTAAATTAAGACATCATAAATATAAGCTAACAGAACTTATTAAGGTACTCTTAGAGTATGCTGTTAATATATCTTTAAAAGGTAGCAGGTGCTTTAGTAAGCTGTTAAACTTCAGGAACCCACAGGGCTGTAGTACAGCGGCTGTGACTTAGAGGAAGAAGTGCAGTACTGGTCCAAGCCGTACTACAGTGCCGTAGGCACTGTAAGAAGCAAACAAAGGCCTGAATTACAAGGCAGTGCCACTGTAAATAAGGGTGTTGCAGCGAATATTAACGCTGGAAACAAGAGGATCCAAAAGGCAGTGCCTTATACAATGACTGGAATGGAGTGGAATTGCTTACTTAACTAGAATTAGATACAAGAGAGGAGAGGGCCTGTTATAGGCTGTGGGAGGCTCTGGAAGAATTCCAGAGCCTTCTGTAAAGTGGAACTAATTAATACCATATTGGAATAGTACGGTTCTGAACCATTCTACATAGTTCTGTTAACGTAGTGGCTGACGTGGCCACTGTGATGTTCTAGTATTACAACCTGCACCCGACACAGGCCTCGAGAGGACTGGTGTAGGTTAAGACAGAACGTATGGCAGGACGCCAACAGGTAAGGGGCGTTCCAAAGACGGCTTATTAAGCTAGCACTCTTAGACAGGGGGGTTTAATGTCACTATAAGTCGTTATCACTATAATACACAGAGGTGAGTCTGAACAGTAGGACATAAATGAATAATTAAATATTAGCGTGAGGAATCAGAGTCCCTTACGGTAGTGTGACGACCCTGCAGGCCGTCACTTGGGCCGGGGCGGCCCGATGAATCCCCCACAGAAGGAACAGTGTGGGAAGACGGTGTACACCATCCAGGCGCACTGGGCCAGGGGTGCAAAGACCCGAAGCCCCTACGACCAATAAGGTGCTGCTTACAGTATACTAAGTGCTCGTATCGCAAGCAGGAGAAACCTTATAAGCAAAACGTTTACACAGTGTAAAGTGCTCGTATAATAAACACTTACGACACTATAAGCAAGGTATAAAATACCTCCCAGCTAATTAATATAGATAATTATAGTTATACTTATAATTACTATAAGGGACTTTAATTCCTCACATTAATATTCAATTATTCATTTATATCCTACTGTTTAAACTCACCTTTATATATTATAATAATAACAACTTATAGTAACATTAAACCCCCTTATTTAAGAGTGCTAATTTAATAAGCCGTCTTTAAAACGCCCTTTACCTGTTAACGTCCTACTATACATTCTATCTTAACCTACACTAATCCTTTTAAGGCTTATATTAAGTGTAGGTTGTAATATAATATTAACGTTACAGTTTTAAACGCTGTTTATTAAATTCCTAAACACCACCTTTCCCCCACTAACATATTAACTTCTAAAAAAGGTAAGGAGCCTAAGGAGGCTTAGGCCTAGTTATAACTTCCCACTATTAATAAGTTAACCACATGATTTAAAAAGTTAAACCTTAATTAGTAAGGGCTAGTTAAGGAGCTTAATAAAGCCTTTCCCAAAGATATTAAAAGTCGTATCGGTCTTATTAAGAAACTTTAAACTTAACTTAACATTATTAAACTGGAAAATAATAACCTTAAAGGCTTATAAAAGAAACAGGTAAAGCTCCCCCCACCGTTATACTTTAAAGGAGACTTTACACAGTTAAAGTCTTAAATAACTTAACTTTAAAGTTATATCACTTATTATAACAAACAGTTCTTTAAAGAAGAAGGAAAAGTCAGGTTCACTAAAGCCCTATTAGATAAAGTAACTGCTTAATAGTATAAACCCCATACGAAGATAATTAATAACCTTTCTATAGATAAAGCGTGTAAAAAGGCCCTTAAGACTTAAGCCCTTTTTAATAACTTTAACGTGTTTATTAACTAACTCCAGACTAAATTTAAAGAACTAAACGCCTTAAGGCGGGTTAAGTAACACCTTATAGCCTTAAGGTAGACGTCCTTAATCCTTAAATTCTTTACACGCTTTAAACTGGAAGTGGTGAAGATTAAGCTTAATTAAAAAGCCCTAATAATACTATTTTAAAGCGGTTTAAAGGAGCACGTTATAAGAGACCTTTATTAAGAAGATTAACTAAATTATCTTTAAGAGTTAGTTAAAATAGCTATTAAAGCTGATAACTAATATTATAATCACTATTATTAAAAGAACTTTTAAAAGGAACAAACTCCCTATTAGCTAAGTAAACCTAAGAAGGGGAACTAATTAACCATAACAGGTTACTATCCTAAACTAATAGATATTAGTATAATAAACCGCTAAAATTAACCTAACTATAATAAACCTTAATAATAATAGTAATAAAAGCAGTCTAAGGACCTATTACAGGTCTAATACTTTAACTGTAATAAGAAAGGATATATAATATAATAATACCTGTTATTAAAGTAAATCGGTTAAAAACCCGTTTTAAAAGGAGGGAAGTATATTAAGTTTAACTTAGGAGATATTTATATTAAGTTAATAGGTAACGAAAAGGATTATACCTAGATAGATAAGTGTAATTTAAAAGATAAGGAAGAAGGAGAAAAACCCTAAGATATAGTATACCTAATCTTTAAAGGTGTCTTAAAGGAGTTAGCTATAAAGGTGTAAGTTATTACAGACCGATTTTAAAGTGGAAACTTAGAACTGTTAAAGGTATAGGTTATAAAAGATTAATTTTAAGAAGAAATGTTCTAGTTAGCCGTTATAGGTTTTAAAAACCTTACCTTATAAGCCTAGGAATTAAGGAAGTTTAAGAAAGACCCTGATTTAAACCTTATTAAAATGGTAAAGGGAGTTAAAGAACTAGCCCTCTAGGCCACTTAAGTGGTGAAGTAAACCTTAAAAGGTGAAAAAGAGTAAATAGAAAGAATTAAGTTAGAAAAACGGAAGTTCTTTTTAACTATACTGCTTAAAACTTTTAAACGCTTTAAGTATATTAAGTAGATTAGCACCTTCACTTCCCTAGAGGAAGGACAGCTTAGATGGTTACCCTGTATTAAAGCTGGTGTACTTTAAACTGGTACCTTAAAGGTCCCTTAAGAAGGTATAAAGTAAGTATATTAATAAAGGGTTTAAGAGTTAAAGGAAAAACATTAAGAGTTAGTAAATGAAGTGAAAGACTTATAAGTTAAAGGCCTTACTGTCACGTTTAAGGATTAAGTAAAAGAAATTAAGTTATAACTTTATAATAAAGTTTACTTTATTAATTAACTTAAATATTAACTTATTAAAAAGGGCTATTTTATAGAAGAATAAGCCAGGTTATTATTACCTGAGTTTTAGGAAGAAGTTTAGGAGAAATAATAAACCTGAAGGTAAGTGGAAGAAGAGAAGAAATAAGGTGCTACTCCTCCTGTTCCGTACTTTATAACTATAACACCTATAGTTAACGTTAACCACCTTAATTATAAGGATATATTATGGATTAACTATATGTATAATAATTACGTTTTTAATTAATATTATAAACTTAAGGCCCTTTATAACCACTTCTCTAATATATAAAGACAGGATTACGCTATTATAAAGATAAAGTTAAAACTGGCTTATTATTAAGTCTCCTACTCTCTAATAAGAGAGTTTAATAATAAACGGAAAGTTACCGTGGTTAACTAAGCCCCCACTACATATTAGTAAGGAGGGGTATTTAATAACTGCCTAATTACGATATATTTATTACACCTTAATAAAAAGGTTAAAGAATGGTAAAAGTGAGAAGATTATTAGTGGATCTAAGAGTAAAAGGATATTACTGTAATCTAGTCTTGTAAAGCGTATTATTGACTCGTTAAGGACTTTAGAAACATTAAACTATTTAAAGTTAACTGGACATTAAAGTGAGAAAACCTAAGAAAGATTAACCGCCAGGTTTATTAAAGTTACCTATTTTTCCAAAAAGAGTTAGGAAAAGGATATAAGCCCTTTAAAAGGGCTGAAAACCTATAGTTTACTGGTTAGTAAAAACCCTAAGAAGAAGGAGAGGTATTTAAAGGTTAGGTTAGATAAGATTTTAAAGACAGATAGTTATTATAACTTAGATATTAAAGGAGTATAAGTATTATTCTATCAGTGTTAATATAATAGATGGAAAAGGGAGGCTGTTTAAGGTAAGAGTAGTAATTAATAATAAGAGTGCTTTTAACCTAATACACCCCTTATTAATTAACTAAAGGAAACTCCTTAATTAAAAGTATAAAGAGGTTATTCCTATTTAAAATGGAGAAGGAGGCCTATATTAGTATAATAACGGTAAAGTCACTTACCACTTACCACTTTTAATTAAAGTGGATAGGGATAAATAATAAGTGGATTTTAACATTACATTAGTTATAAGTTATAATATAATTTTAAGTTTACCCTAATTAGAAAGGTATAACCCTGTAATTAATTAAAGGAGTGGCTACCTTACCTTTAATAAGTCCCCTAACAGTAATTACCGCTTAAAGAAAGCTAAGAAGGTATTAAACCGCTTTAAAGATATGTAAAGTACTTAAAAGCACGTTAAACCCTTAAAACTAAGTATGGTTTAAGTTAGATTTATAAAGACGGTTAAAGGATTAAAAGGTCTACTGTATTGCCTAAATAACGATTTAAAAGGTAGAGGAAAGTAAGAAGCTGATTTATAAGTAAGTGAAAAAGTTAACTTATTTAAAGTACGTGTAGAGTATAGGAAGTTTACCCTGTTTTAAAAAAAGATACTATAATTACTAGAATATAGATTATAAGATTACGAAATTAAGTTAAAACTAGGAGTAAAGCTTTATAGCTTCCAGCCTTACCATTTAAACCCCTAACAGGTTAAAGCCTTAAGGGAGTATGTTAATAAAAACCTGAAAAACAGGTTTATTATAAAGTTTTAATCCCTAGCAGGGTACCTAGTGCTGTTTGTCCTAAGGAAGGGAGACGGTAAATTATATATAATTATTAACTATTAAACGTTAAATAAGGATATAATTAAGAATCAGTACCTATTATTACTTATTATAAAGATGTAAGAGCGGATTATTAAAGTAAATTAGTTCTTTAATCTTGATTTTTCTATAAGATTTAACCATATTAAAGTAAAGGAGGAGGATAAGTATAAGACGGCTTTTCAGACTTATAACAGGCATTACCAGTACTGTGTTATACTAATAGGATTAATAAACACCCTTATAACCTTTTAAGGCCTTATTAATAGTGTTCTCCACCCCTTTTTTAATAAGTTTATCTTTATGTATTTAAATGATATTTTAATTTATTTTAAAACTTTAAAAGAACACTGAAAGTATATATAACAGGTTTTAACAGCTTTTAAAAAGGTAAAGCTAACAGTAAACTTAAAAAAAAGCCACTTCCACGTTTAGGAGTTAAATTATTTAAGGTTTTAAATAACCTTTAGAAAGCTTAAAATGTAAACAGAGAAGATAAAGGCAGTTAAGGACTAGCTTACTTTAAAGAACTAAATAAAGTTATAAGCCTTTATCAACTTTATAAACTTCTATTAATGCTTTATCAGGTATTTTATAAAGATTATAAAACCATTATATAAGCTTATAGGGATAGGTAAACTATTTAAATAGACTGATAGATAGTAAAAGGCGTTTAAGGACCTTAAATATACCTTTATCATAACGCCAGTCTTAACTCTTCTTAATTTCTTAAAACCTTTTTAAGTTAAAACAGACTCTTTAAAATTTATAATTAGTAGAGAACTTAATTAAATCCAGGACGATAAGAAACGCTACCTAGTTACCTTTTTATTAAAAGGAATCCACAGCCTAGCCTTATAATATCTAATCTATAATAAGGAACTGATGGTAATTATTTAATGTTTTATTAAGTAGGCACTGTACTTAAATGGTATAGAAAAACCAGTCTAGGTCTTTTCAGACTATAATAACCTTTAATACTTCTTAATAAAGGAACTTAATTTATAGTAAGTATAATAGGTAGAGTTAATAACCCCGTTCCACTTCCAGATTCACTACGTTAAAGGAAAAGATAATAAGTAAGCTAATACTTTTAATTAGAGACAGGATTATAAAGATGCCAATCCAGTCCTAATCCCCGTTATAATATTTAGTAAAGTAGAAAACAGCACTTTAAAACACACGTTATAAGTATCGGATAATTAAACATTAAAATAAATTATTAACGTTTATATAAACTTATAAACAAAGTATAACATTTATTAATAATAGCAGGACTTTTAAGTAAAAAGGCTAATAAAAGGAACTTATAAGTATAAGTACCCTTTAGGAGACTTCTTAAGGTATATGTAAGATTATGGGAAGGAGTACTTAAAACACCTAAATTATAACGAAATTAGTTATTAACTAAAATAGCTGTTAGAAGGTGTAAATAACGTGCCTAAACTAGGAGTAAGGCTTTAATATTAAGAGAAACTGTATATTTATAACTTAAATAAGTAGAAAAAGTATATCTAATAAGTTTATAAATCTTAACTTAAAGGGCATACAGGCTAAGTTAAAACTCTTACGTAAACCTAGTAAATATACACCTTCCTAGGAATAAAGAAGTTAGTTGAGGAAGTAGTTAATAACTGTAATATCTGCCACTAAAAGCAGAACCGGCACTATAAGCCTTATAAGCTTCTTAAACCACTCCTTATACTATAAGTGTTATAAAGCTTAATCTCACTTAACTTTATTATTAAGATTTTAAAGTTTAGGGACCCTGTTATAAGAGTTACTTATAATTAGGTCCTTATAATAGTTAATAGATTAATAAAATAAGTTTACTTTTTACTAACTTTAAAGGATATAACAGTAGAGTAACTTACTTATATTTTTAAGAAAGAGGTAGTTTTATAACACCTTTAGCCAGATAATATCGTTATAGATTAAGATAAGCTAATTATGGTAAAGTTCTAGTAAGGATTAATGTAAAGAATAGGTGTGAAGAGTAAGCTTTTAACAGCATTCCACTTATAGATAGACAGCTAAATAAAGTAAGTTAATTAAATACTTATAACGTATCTTTAAGTGTACGTTAACTTTAAATAAGATAATTAGCTTAAGCTGTTATTAACAGCACAGATAGCTTATAATATAATATTAATTAAGTTAACAGGTGTATCACCATTCTTTACTAATTACAGTAAAGAGCCTAAGCTTTATTAAGGCCCGCCTACCAGCACCCCCTAAGCTGCAGTCTGTATAAACCAGATGTAAGAATTACATAATTATTTATAAGCCGAACTTAAGTTTATATGTGAATAAATAAAAAAGTTTACTGATAAACACTAAACTGAATAACTAATGTTTAAGAAAGGACTTTATTATAATAGTGAATAAGTTAAGGGACCGACTTTTTAAAAGGGGGATTATATTTACCTTTTTTTATAAAACTTACATTTAAAACGGCTTAGTAAGAAGCTTGATTTTAAAAGGTACAGACCGTTCTAAATTAAGAAAAAGGTCACCACCTCTAATTATAAATTAAACCTACCCGCTAATATAAAGGTACAGATTAAGGTTTTTCACGTCTCACTTCTAAAACCTGCCTTAAAAAGAGTTCCTCTGGAAAAGAAGATTAAGATTAATACTGATAAGGATAAGTATAACGTTAAAGAAGTTATAGATTTACGGAAAGGAAAGAACACGTTTAAATATCTTATTAAGTAGTTAGATTACGGCCCTAAAAGTAACTTATAGGAACTAGTTAAAAACCTTAAGTGCTAATTATATCCTTATTTAACGTTTAATAATTAATAACTATATATAATTTACCGTCTCCCTTCCTTAAGATAAACAGCATTAAGTACCTTATTAAGGACTGGGACTTTATAATAAACTTGTTTTTTAAGTTTTTATTAACATACTCCCTTAAGGTTTTAGCCTGTTAGGGGTTTAAGTGGTAAGGTTAAAAGTTATAAAGTTTTATTCCTAGTTTTAACTTAATTTCATAATCCTATAATCTATATTCTAGTAATCACAGTATCTTTTTTTAAAACAGGGTAAACTTCCTATACTCCACAGGTACCTTAGATAAGTTAACTTCTTTACTTACCTGTAAATCAGCTTTTTACTTTCCTTTATTTTTTAAATTATTATTTAAGTAATGTAATAAACCTTTTAATCCTTTAACTGTTTTTATAAACCTAACCTAAACTGTACTTAATTCTAAGGGTTTAATGTGCTTTTAAGTACTTTACATATCTTTAAAGCAGTTTAATACCTTCTTAACTTTCTTTAAGTGGTAATTACTATTAAGGGACTTATTAAAGGTAAGGTAGCCACTCCTTTAATTAATCACAGGGTTATACTTTTTTAACTAAGGTAGACTTAAAATCATATCGTAACCTGTAATTAGTATAACGTTAAAGTCCACTTATTATTCGTCCCCGTCCACTTTAATTAGAAGTGGCAAGTAATAAGTGACTTTATTATTATTATACTAATACAGGCCTCCTTCTCCATTTTAAATAGGAATAACCTTTTTATACTCTTAATTAGGGAGTTTCCTTCAGTTAATTAATAAAGGGTACACTAGGTTAAAAGCACTCCTGCTATTAATCACTACTTTTACCTTAAACAGCCTCCCTTTCCATCTGTTATATTAACATTAACAGAATAATACTTATACTCCTTTAACATTTAAGTTATAATAACCATCTATCCTTAAAATCTTATCTAGCCTAACCTTTAAATACCTCTCCTTCTTCTTAAGGTTTTTACTAACTAGTAAATTACTAGTTTTTAACCCTTTTAAAGGGCTTATATCCTTTTCCTAACTCCTTTTAAAAAAACAGGTAACTTTAATAAACCTGGCAGTTAACCTTTCCTAGGTTTTCTCACTTTAACGTCTAGTTAACTTTAAACAGTTTAATGTTTTTAAAGTCCTTAATAAGTTAATAATACACTCTGTAAGATTAAATTACAGTAATGTTCTTTTACTTTTAAATCTATTAGTAATCTTCTCACTTTTACCATTCTCTAACCTTTCCGTTAAGGTGTAACAAGTACGTTATAACTAGGTAATTATTAAATACCCCTCCTTATTAACACGTAATAAGGGCTTAATTAACTATAATAACTTTCCGTTTATTACCAGACTCTCTTATTAGGGAGTAGGAGACTTAGTAATAAACCAGTTTTAACTTTATCCTTATAATAGCGTAATCTTATCTTTATATATTAAAGAAGTGGTTATAAAGGGCCTTAAGTTTATAATGTTAGTTAAAAACATAGTTATTATACACACAGTTAATCCATAGTATATCCTTATAATTAGAGTAGTTAACGTTAATTATAAGTGTTACAGTTATAAAATATAAAATAGGAGGAGTGGCACCTTATTTCTTCCCTTCTTCCACTTACCTCTAGGTTTATTATTTCTCCCAAACTTCTTCTTAAAACTTAAGTAATAATAACCTAGCTTATTTTTCTATAAAGTGGCCCTCCTTAATAAGTTAATATTTAAGTTAATTAGTAAAGTAAACTTTATTATAAAGTTATAACCTAATTTCTACTATTTAATCCTTAAATATAATAATAAGGCCTTTAACTTATAAGTCCTCCACTTTGTTTATTAACTCTTAATATTTTTCCTTTAACTCCTAAACCCTTTACTAATATACTTACTTTATACCTTCTTAAGGGACCCTTAAAGTACCAGTTTAAAGTATATTAGCTTTAATACAGGGTAGTTATTTAAACTATCTTTCCTTTAAGGAAATAAGAGTGTTAATCCACTTAATATACTTAAAACGTTTAAAAGTCTCAGGTAGTATAATTAAGAAGAATTTCCGTTTTTCTAACTTAATTCTTTCTATTTACTCTTTTTCACCTTTTAAAGCTTACTTCACCATTTAGGTAACCTAAAGGGCTAATTCTTTAACTCCCTTTACCATTTTAATAAAGTTTAAATCAGGGTCCTTTTTAAACTTCCTTAATTCCTAAGCTTATAAGGTAAGGTTTTTAAAGCCTATAACAGCTAACTAGAACATTTCTTCCTAAAGTTAATCTTTTATAACTTACACCTTTAACAGTTTTAAGTTTCTACCTTAAAGTCAGTCTGTAACAACCTACACCTCCATAGCTAACTCCTTTAAAACACCCTTAAGGATTAAATACATTATATTTTAAGGTTCTTCTCCTTCTTCCTTATCTTTTAAGTTATACTTATTTATCTAAGTGTAATCCTCTTTATTACTTACTATCCTAATATAAACATCTCTTAAGTTAAACTTAATATACTTCCCTCCTTTTAAAACAGGTTTTTAACTAACTTATTTTAATAATAAGTATTACTATACTATATATCCTTTCTTATTACAGTTAAAGCACTAAACTTATAATAGGTCTTTAAACTGCTTTTATTACTATTATTATTAAAGTTTATTACAGTTAGGTTAATTCTAGCGGTTTACTATACTAATGTTTATTAATTTAGGATAGTAACTTATTACAGTTAATTAGTTTCCCTTCTTAAGTTTACTTAACTAATGGGGAGTTTGTTCCTTTTAAAAGTTCTTCTAATAATAATGATTATAATACTAGTTATCGGCTTTAATAACCATCTTAACTAACTCCTAAAGATAATCCAGTCAATCTTCTTAATAGAGGTCTCCTATAACATACTCCTTCAGACCACTTTAAAACAGTATTACTAGGGCTTTTTAATTAAGCTTAATCTTCACCATTTCTAATTTAAAGTGTGTGGAGAATTTAAGGATTAAAAACGTTTACCTTAAGGTTATAAGGTGTTATTTAGCCCACTTTAAGGCGTCTAATTCTTTAAACTTAATTTAAAGTTAATTAATAAACACGTTAAAGTCGTTAAAAAGGGCCTAAATCTTAAAGGCCTCCTTATACGCTTTATTTACAGAAAGGTTATTAATTATCTTTATATAAGGTTTATACCATTAAATAGCTACTTTATCTAGTAAAGCTTTAGTAAACCTAACTTTTCCTTCTTCTTTAAAGAACTATTTATTATAATAAGTGATATAACTTTAAAGTTAAGCTATCTAAGACTCCAGCTATATAAAGTCTCCTTTAAAGTGTAATAGTAAGGGGAGCTTTACCCGTTTCTTTTATAAGCCCTTAAGGTTATTATTTTCTAGTTTAATAGTGTTAAATTAAGTTTAAAGTTTCTTAATAAACCGATACGACTTTTAATATCTCTAGGGAAGGCTTTATTAAGCTCCTTAACCAGCCCTTACTAGTTAAAGTTTAACTCTTTAAGTTATAGTTAGGCTTAAGCCTCCTTAAGCTCTTTACCTTTTTTAAAAGTTAATATATTAGTAAGGGAGAGGTAATGTCTAGGAATTTAATAAATAATATTTAAAACTGTAAACGCTAATATTATATTACAACCTACACTTAATATAAGCTTTAAAAAGGTTAATGCAGGTTAAGACAGAATATATAATAAGACGCTAACAGGTAAAGGGCGTTCTAAAGATAGTTTATTAAGCTAACACTCTTAAATAAGGGGGTTTAATATCATTATAAGTTGTTATCACTATAATATATAAAGGTAAGTCTAAACAGTAAGATATAAATAAATAATTAAATATTAACGTAAGGAATTAAAGTCCCTTACAGTAATTATAGGTATAATTATAACTATCTATACTAACTAGCTGGGAGGTACTTTATACCTTACTTATAGTGTCGTAAGTGCTTATTATGCGAGCACTTTACACTATGCGAGCGTTTTACTCGTAAGGTTTCTCCTACTTGCGATATAAGCACTCGGCATGCTGCAAGCAGCACCTCACTGGTCGTAAGGGCTTTAGGTCTTTACACCCCTGGCCCAGTGCGCCTGGACGGTGTACACCGTCTTTCCACACTGTTCCTTCTGCGGGGGATTCATCGGGCCGCCCCGGCCCAAGTGACGGCCTGCAGGGTCGTCACATCTAGTTGATTCTGTGGGGCAGTAGCCCCACTGGATTCAGGGGGTTCCCCCCCGCGACTTAGATGTGGGGTGCGTGTGTCTTGGCCACCTAGCGCGCAGTGCGGGTTACCAGAAGACTGGCGCCTTCCTTATCTCTTATCATTGCCGCGGCGGGAAAGAACTTCTTCTCTACACTACCAAGCTACATAGCAGGGTAAGCAACGTCACGTGCTCAAGTTATGAAAAAGGAAATTTTGTGCACCTAGATTCGTTGCACATAACACGTATTATAATAAGAATAAGGCCTTGTATTATAGAAGAAAAGTCTAGTATAATACAAAGATGCTCTTTCCTAACGCAAGGAAGGCCTATTGTCAGAAAGAAGGGGGTTCAGAGGCCCTGGGCATCTAGTCAGCGGAGCTGACTGGATACCTGGCACTGCCAGTACGCCAGTGAGCCTCAGCCACCAGAGTGACGAAGCCTGAATCCTGCAGAATAG
>Ga0247758_1000460_pt1 | contig 35787 bp, 46 predicted proteins | sample UWRJL156409C4_FD_180950 | JGI IMG/M metagenome (GOLD analysis project Ga0247758, IMG submission 180950) | Plant litter microbial communities from Arlington Agricultural Research Station in Wisconsin, United States - UWRJ-L156-409C-4 | ecosystem: Environmental > Terrestrial > Plant litter >...
CCCCCCCAAAAAAAAACAAAATCCCGGCATCAATCGACAAGATAAACAAGCCACAAAGGGAACCACAGAATGACGGAATGGAACTATCCATCGTAAAACTGTAAGAAGAGAAAACACCCTCCCCTTCTCCTCCGCTCAACAAACCCCTTTACATCCACCAACCTTCGGATTTGACACAAAGTTGGACGTCAACATCCCATTCTTAATGTTATTATCCCCCGGCCACGTCACCGGCACGCTCCCACAAGCCTTACAGCCGTGATCGCGCAACGCCCCCATCAAATATTTAACCTCCCAGCCCGTCTTGGCCGGCGACCCGCCCTGCAAGAAGGCACATACACCGCCGGGGATCTTATCAATCCCTCCCGGGTTGCCAGGGAGGCCGGGCTCGCTAGGAGAGCCGATGCGCGGCTGGGGCCACCAACCAGGAATGCAGATGATGTTGACGCCTGGAGGGTAGACTTTGTCGTTGGGGAGCTGGTTGATGTACTCCATGAGGCGGTCGGTGATTTTGCCTTCGAAGCCAGGGTCCGGGGTGAAGAGCTCGCAGGTTGGGGAGCTGCCGTGGCAGTTGATTCCTTCAGCGGAGGAGGTGAGGGGGAGGACGAAGAGGGTAATGGCAGTGAAAAAGAGAGTGGTGTGCATTTTGATGTGGACTTCCTTGTTGGATTTCGTTGTGGGAATAAACGTCAGTGTTAATAAAGAAGATACCTAGTTAGGCATGTGGCAATGGCGGTAGGTTGGAGTCGGGTGTGAGTTGCTTGTTGTCTGGTGTTTGATGAGATTGAAGGCAGGAGAGGACGATGCCTTTTATACATGGAATCGCCAGCATCGGTTTACCACATGAGCCTTCTTTTCAATGTAGCATTAACCGTCTCTCACTGATACAGCATAATCTGAGGTTGCTTGGGAGGCTTTACTAGGGGGGGGTCAGCTATCATTGGCATCGCATGATGGAAACAGAGGCTCTGCGGCACAGCTGGCAGTTTATCTCATGTCATTGGAATCATGTCCGCGGCGGGTCTGGCACAGACGCCTCGTCCAAACCCCTTAGCCTGTTGCCTGGCACAAGGACCTTGCATGGTGAGGAATCACAGAGCCCGTTTTCAGCAACATCACAAAAATATCATAAAAATACCCAGGCTAGGTTACAAGGCATGCTCAAGCGCCCGTCTCAATTTTAAACGATCAATTGGCCGTGCCATTAATGCAGGGTCTTTATACTTATTAGGTGTTGCGAAGAGGCGACCTCAATTCATGCTTGGTGATGATTGGTTGGAAGACTTCCAGCGATCTGGGCCTGAAACGAGGCGGACCAGGGCTCGTATTCTCCCAGCGCAACTCCTCGCGACAAACGACATGACCTAGGCGAAGTGCAGCACTACTTGTGCCGGATACAAGTACTTCGGAGTTGAGTATGGCCGCCAGTGTTGATGGAGATCTTGAGTTGACAGCCTGGGGTGAACTGCCACTCGTTCGGCGCAGGTTCGGCCTCAGCGTCAAGGCGGCAAAAGAGTGTTGCCCTCGAAGGTAGAGGCGGAATTGCCCTCGAAGGTATGCCCCGTGGCCTTGACACAGATGGGGGTGCCACGGCTGATACGCTCGAGGTTCCCCTTTCCGATGTCTGGCGGCGGAGGCGAGTCGGCGAGGGGGTTGCTGTAGCCTTCCCGAACCAGGCCATAAAATATGTGCGTGCACAGATGGAACCCTGCCCAAAACGAGGCCTCGAGCTCAGGTCCGCTGTTGTGATGGGTGCGAAATTGCTCTGGAAGGTCTCCTTCGATGTCCGATGCTTGTAGCGATTGACGTTTGAGGGCGTTCCAGTTAGCCGACAGCCAGCTCTGTAATCGGCGGCATGGCTCGCAGAGAACCCCCACGAGGACCATCTCGCTCTCACCGCGACCAGCACCCTCCGGATTAACATCACCGACCGGGATATCGGGGCATCTCACCATCCCGAAGCGGGAAGATCAGCACAATTTCTTCAGGACTCAGCCCCGCGCTAACAGCCCCAAGTTCCGTTCCCGGGGCCGCCTATAACGTCACATTTTGCCGAGATGCAGAACATAGGACCGCGCAAAGTCGCGATACGAAAAAGGGCAAGGACATTGTGAGTTTCCTAGCTGTAACTCATTGCCATGACCAAGGACTCGCGGCATCCTTCACTGTAACTTTGGTCGCATTTGGTCTCGTCCGGCTAATACGTGCCGTTAAAAGACGGCAATTCTACAACAGAAGATGCCATCTGGTGGTATTCCCTCGGCCTCTATTCGGACTCGATACAGGCGGGGTTGCTCCTGGTCGATAAACATAAAATAGCAGGACATTTCCACCTATTAAGTCTCGATATGATGCACGATCACTAAGAGGACTGTACCCGCCTTCAAGTCCTTCCCGAAGCTATTAGGGCATTTTTCAAAGATGCGTCTTCAATCTGGTTTTGGCCTTGTCGCCGCGTCGCTCTCGGGCCTCGCAAGGGCACAAAACTGTCCGTACCTGGGACCAGCATACCCTTACCCGACCGATGTCGCTGCTCCTGCATTTGCCGCGGCTGCGAATGCATTCGACGCCGCTCTGAAGAGCGCTGTTGCCGAAGCAAGGATCGCTGGAAACTCGACTTTTTACGCGATCCAGGTGTACACGCCCACATCCAAGAAGCTGATTTATGAGACGTACCACTCTCCTACGACGCAGAAAGTGGGCCCTGATACCGTGTTCCGCCTGCACAGCATTTCGAAACTCATCACGGTGTATGCTATTCTGGCCAAGCTCGGTGATAAGTATTGGGATGAGCCTGTAACCAAGTATATCCCCGAGTTGGCCCGGTTGCAGCGGGGGAATCCGGCGTATGATGTGATCTGGGATGAGGTCACACTGGGGAGTCTGGCGAGTTTGATGAGCGGTGTTGGGAGGGACTGTGAGTTTTGTCAGATGCTGTTCTTGGGTTTCGTTGTGCTGACTGGTTGGTGTAGACTCGAACGGCGATTTCAGTGTAAGTGGCCTGCCAAAACCTCCTGGTTTTCGCGATCTGGAGGATTCCGATGTGGTGAGGTGCGGTCTGGGTACCGGACTCAAGCCGTGTACTCGAGGAGAATCACTCCGCGACATTTGGAAGTGTGGCCCTTCAGCCAGCCCTTCAACACGCCCAACTACTCCAACATGGCCTTCCAGATCCTGGCCTACGCAGTCGAAAACATCACGGCTACACCCTTCCTCACCCTCGTCCGCCAGCAACTCATCGAGCCGCTCAACCTGCGCCGCACCTTTGTCACGCACCCCGGCAACATCTCCGACTTTGCCCTGGCCGGCGGCTGGGTCAGCGACTTTGGCGACCTCGCCCCCATGGGCGGCTACTTCTCGTCCCCGGCCGACCTGACGGCTCTGGGCGTCTCCATCCTCAACTCAACCCTGATGCCCCAGGCCACCACGCGCAAGTGGCTGAAGCCCCTAACCCACACATCCAGTTTGCTTACGTCTATCGGTCGCCCCTGGGAGATCGCGCGTCAGCACACCCCCATCTCGTTCACAAGCAAGACAACCCGCATCGTCGACATCTTCACCAAATAAGGCGGCGGGCAAACCTACACGACCCTCATCGCCCTGTCGCCCACCCACAATGTCGGCATCTCCATCCTAACCGCCGGTCCGCAATCAGGCGCCGCCCTCCAGGTCATCAGAAAGTTGTCCCTGGAGATGTGGATCGCCACGGCTGAACAAGCAGCCCGCGAAGCAGCGGATGCCAATTCCAGCGGCTCGTATTCCCTTTCCGGTGGCAATTCGTCTCTAGAACTCGGCCTGCATCCCAACGAGCCGGGGCTGTTCATGTCCAAGCTCGTCAGCAACGGGAGCGACATCCTCGAGCTGGCAAGGGGGTTGGTGGGGAAGCAAGGCAAGTTTGGCCTCTGGTTCTACCCGATGAATCTGATCGGGTCTGCCTTTTCCGGCACCGATCAAGCATTTAGGGGGGCGTTTGGGGAAGTGGGCACCCCTGCTGATGAGGCCTGCTATACGTGGGCCGAGGTGGATCGGTTGAGATATGGACGGTACCCGGGGGATTTGGCCATTTTCAGCGTTAATGGGCGAGGTCAGACGACTGGTGTGACGATGCCGATGTTGAGCGATAGGGCGTTTAGGAAGGCGGGTGCTGCGGGGGGGAATCTTGGGACGACAGAGAAAGAAAGGCTATACAAGGGGCTGTAATCTTTTCTTCATTAAAAACGCCCGTAACCTCCGATTTCTCACTTGCTAATTAAACAAAATGTTTTCTAATACCAAATCCCATGCTCTCCGCCCACCTTGACCGTACCAGCCGTCAATACATCGACAAAAATTGGACTCGCCTGCACAGCAAGACACTCTTGTCCACCGACCTTATCAACCCCCTCCCCGACCTTGAACGCATCAGCCCCAAACTCCTTGACCAATCTTCCCTGCAATGACTCCTTTTCCGTCTCCAACTCTGTCAGGACGGCACCATCGCCCCGTTTAACGACTTGCTTCACCTCCAACGCGAAAATCACCCCTTCTGTCTCTGAAGAGGAATTTCCAACCCTCCAACACCTCCACACCAATCCTCCCGAAAACACCCCTCGCGGCCTTCAGCTACACCAACCCAGCCCCCCAACTCGATCTCTACTTCCTTGGACAAGACAACATCCGCCGACTCCGCACCCTCGACCCCTTTTTCGTATCCGGATTCCAGCAAATAACACCCAGTTTCAACACGCATCCGTTCATCGCAGGCAAAATAAGACCACAATGCGGAAACAGGTCAAAATGCAGTGTCTCGGACCAAGCTCTCGCGCACCAAACCAAGTGCAGGGAAATCAATATCGACCTCTGTGACCGAGCGGCAAATATGACAAGTATGAAGGCAACACAGAACCCGTCGACGGCGAGATCATCGAAGCAACGCTTGATACCCATCTTCAGCCCGAGTATGACGCCTTATCCTACTGCTCGGCTGGCCCCACGCCCGTAGCGCTACTAACCCGCCAGGTCACACTTGAATCAAGTTGTTATATCACGATTGAGACACCAGGTTCCCAGCATACGGCTAGGCAAATCCCCATCACGGCCTCGCTTGCCTTGGCCCTCTGCTACCTTCGAGATAAGGAGCGGTTAAGAATCCTCTTCACCGACCAGATCTACATCAACCAGCAGGATACTGACGAGCGTAGCCGGGAGGTTGGGCTGATGGGCGACATCTATCGCCACAGCAGAACCGTCCTGCCCTGGCTGGGGCCTTCTCATGAGCATTCTGATTCGTTAGTGCAGTTCCCGTTGCGTCTCTCTGACAACACCGCCCTCGACAAGTGGATTAAGGGCAGCAAGAATAAGACCTGGGTGCAACCATCCGCCTCCGACTCCCTCTAACACTCTCATGCTTGCCGCTTCGGCTCCGACTCCGTCCCGTGCCTCCAGTTTAGGTGCAGTCCCGTTCGCGCCTGGTGGGAGCTTCGCTGACGCCCCTCCTCCTTAGGCTTATCGTCTTGAGGCTCGCCTCAGTAATGCCAATGCCAACATTGGCAACGCAGGCGGCCGGCTCTAACTAAACCGCAAGCTATCCTGAAACGGATATCCATAGCTTGTTGCTAACACCGAGGAGAAAGGTGTTTTGCTTACCGGCCTTATGGTTACGTCTCATCTGAGGCTAGTAGATTTAAAGATAACGTCTGCATTTATATCTTTTAGTAATTAGCAGTAATAGTATATATAACCAGTTTCAGGTTAGTCACAAGCTAATCGTAGTTACATAGGTCCCAGGATGGAAATGGGATATAGTTAAATGGAATTTCACTTATTTTCTAACATTAAGGTAGCTAACGTAAAGGCAGTTAATGTAGCTGCCCCACTCCTAATAAATCTTTACGCTTAGCAAACTACAGCCTTATAAACCTAGGTGACATATAACGACCTTAAGTGACTTTTAATAATGCTACTTTGTTAACATTATTGATTAACACGTTACTTACACCGTCATTAATGCTAAATTAAAAACTTGTTATAGTATTTACTCTTTATAAGATCTGTTTAGCTCTTCAGGATGGGATTTGATTCTTCCCAGGGTCTTGGAGGAGGCGGAAACGAAAAGGTGTTGGTCGGTCTTTCTCACGTTGGGGCCGTGATTGATGAACTATGGAGCGAGTTTGTTGGGTGTGTAGCTTGCTAGGTAGTATCAAACTGTCCGGAGTGGATGGCGGCATAAGAATAGCAACTGTCACCGCCCTCAGCCTCATTTGTATTAGGTAATATCATTGGTCTCACAACCGAGGCTCTCCAAGGGCAAAAGGAGGCCCTCTCACGGCGCTAAGCAATGGCTAGGTCCGCCATGCTCTCGATCGTGTCGGGGTGTCTCTCGCCGAGGATGTCGCGCCGTAGCCCCAGCACTTTTACTAAAATCATACCTAGGTGGAACTCTTTCTTTGACGAGGCTGCCAAGAAGACGGGGCGTTCTATGACGCCCGAGCTCAACGGCATTAATCTTGGCTGGTTTGAGGAACCCGGGTTCCCCACCGACAGGACCTTCCACAAGGGCTACAAGGCGCCCGTGGGGATGTGGCCCGCAGATAAGAAGCTTAAGGAAGTCGGCTGCTTCAACCTGGCCAGCCGCGACCAGGGGCTCGAAGGCTATAGGCTATACTTCGGGACGCAAGTGCTCTCGTATTCGGTGGAGGAGATGCATTTATTCTTTGCAGAGATAATGAAGGTACTTCTATTTACACATGGTATGCTTACCTACCTTGAAGAAAGCCCAAGTAAAATCCAGTAGAGGTATTTTATAACACAGAGAAGGCCTATTAGAAATGAAAATCAGGCCTCTTATGATGCGGAGAAGGCCTATTATAATGCAGATAAAGCCTCTTCCGATGCCGAAAAGGCCCATTGCAATGCAGATAAGGCTTATTAAAATGTAAATAAGGCCTATTACAATGCATAGAATGCCTACTATCAACTGCAATAGAGCTGATTTTAAGCAGGGAAGGACACTATCACACTTAAAATGTTTAGTTTCACAGTCCCTCATAGTGAGATTAGACGAAGATCATGGTGCAAATAGACGTTCTCATTCTGAAAGACCCCACAAAAGAACTCAAGGATTTTGCACAAAACCGTTCCTACACACACCACCACCACCATCACAGTAACAACACCGTGGGACAGACGGTGCGGAAGGAAATCTTTACAACAATCACCCGACAATTACCCGAAGAGGACCACAGGTAAGTTCCCCCCGCACAATCCAAGAAGAATTCCTTTCCTTCTCCCACACGCCAACTAACTGCCCAGCAATTGCCTGCTCTCAGGTGGCCTTAAAAGTGGCGATGCCAAATTCCTCCATGCCCTTCGGTCAGCCAGATGACCACGTTGGCTCAGTATCTCGTGTTCTCGCCTCTTTTTCTGGTTTTTATTTTCCGTCATGTTCCCTGCTAACCTTTCCGAATCCCAGACGTCCCTAGACAGCCCCTCGTTCGAGAAGGTTGTCGAGTTCCTCACCGCTTGGCGCGATCGCGATCGCGAATGCCCACCCCCGCCTCTCCAGCTCTACTTCCGTTGGGAATTGCGCCGGGAAATTATCCACAGCGACAGCATCGAGGAGCAGCCAGTTGGCGAGGTTGGCTTCAACCTCTCGGACTTTCTCGATACCGCAATTTTACCGCCGGACTATTGTCGCCCTCTAGTCGGAATCCACAGGTTAATACTCTTCTTACTCGTCCTTTTAAGCCCGCTTTGATACTTACCTGATCCCACAGGAACCCCCAAGTTACCCTCACTTACCAAGAGCTGGCAACGATGTTTCATCACGCCCGATATACCCACAGCCCGGACCTGTTCGATTTCACCGAGGACGATGTGGGCGCTTTAAGGAAGATGCTGATGCCACAGTACTGGGAGGAAACCAAGGCAGCTGTTGCCCAAGAGCGCCAGCAGCGCGTGGAAGCCGAGGCCATTGCTGCCCAGGCGCGCGAGAAAGCCGAGGCCATTGCCGCCCAGGCGTGCGAGGAACTTGCAGAGGCCCTGCGGCAAATCGCCGCGATAAAGCGTGAGGCCAACGATGCCTACGTGGGTGGCCATGCGTAGCAGCTGCCCGACGTGGAGAAGATCAGGGACGGACCCCAGCTTTATTTCACCTGGCATCAAGGGGGATCCAAGGTGGCGTTTTTCTTTTTTGACACTGAGATGGTATCTGTTCCTACGGGCCTTGAGGCGTGGACCGGCTGGAGGGACGGAACAAAAAGGGCGATGGGAGGTCAAAAGAAGGATGCTCCATGGTATGGTCAGGTCTCTGAGTTCAGACCCTTTGTTTGGTTGAATTTTCCGGGAATGTGGCTTTGAGAGGTGTGTCATGGGATGGGGGAATGACATGGCAAGGACCCATTGTATCAACTGTGCTCAGCTGGTGAAAATCCCAGGCTCGAGGAACCGTCAGTAGATGTGGAGAGCCGGCACCAACGATGCGCGTTCGCCATTCCTACTCATACCTAGGTAGTTCTTACCCGCGCGGGGCACCGCAAACTCAGCTCAACCGCATTTTACATACCCTTCCGCGGGTTCTCCATTGAATGCAAACTCGGCTACGGTAACAACTCAGACGCGCCAAAGGCCCTGTAGATACAAATCAACTTGTGCCACAGCAAGTATCTCGAAGCTTAGCTTGCTCTGGACGGCGACTCTGGCACTAAGATGAGGGTGGCGGCGAGGATTGCCCAGGATAAGGCCACGAGGCTTAATGCGTGGTGACGACACGCAACGTAACACCCGTGAAGCTGGCCTAAATGAGCAGGCAGCGCGAGGGACCTCGTATTGAGCTCCTGGTCTGCCCCCCTCGGTGGAAGCCATCAGTTCAATTTGGCACCGTCACAAGTTTGGTAAGCCAATCGTTGTTGCGAGCGCAACGCCTCCAATGCGGGGTCGAGGGGTCGAGGGTAGGATTCACACATTATGTGATGATTGGAAACTGAGGGCAGATGCCAGTATGTGCTCCCCGATGAAATGACAGATGAATGGCCGTGAGGTGCAAAAAAGGGTGAAATGTACACCTCCCGTGCCAAGCATAGGTATAAAGGGAGAGGGGAAGAACGGGGTGTAAGTTTCCCGAGCGGGTGGGATCATTTTACCACTAATTACCAGAGCAAAGACAACGTTTAACATTGCCATAGAGTCACCATTCAGGATGAAAGCTCTGGCGAACGCGACGCTTGGCCCGCATTGGCTTATCCTTGGAATTCTCTCTGGATTATTTCTTGTCGTCGCCACCGCCGATCACCCGCAACAGCGCCCTGTGTACGTGACCAACGCCAACTCGGCAGACATTTCCAGGTTCCTCGTTGATGTCGTCACTGGCCGGCCGAATCTCGTCAATGGCCGAGTGAAGGCAGGTGGGGGAGTCCGGAACATGGCCATCACTCCCGATGCCCGCTACGCTTTCGCGGGCAACAGTGATGATAGCACCATCTCAGCCTACTCGGTTGGACCGCAGGGCGTTCTGGCGCCGCTCCCTGGGACCGCGTCTACCGTTGTCTCGGGAGGGGAGACCCCAGTCGGTGGGGTGGTGTCACCGAATGGACGAACGCTCTATTTCGCCCACGTCTTTGAGGAGACTGCCGACGGGGGGTCTATCGCTGCCTTCAGCATTTCATCAAACGGCTCGCTCCATCCGCTTGGACCACCGCTCGTGGCAACGGAACCCCATCCACGAGGGCTGGTCATCACCCCGGACGGTAGATTCCTCTATGCCGGGCACGGCGACCCCGGGACTGGGAGGAACACGTCTGTCGGCGCCATCACATCGTACGCTGTCAACCACGACGGCACTCTCAAGCCCATCGGATCCCCCATCCACGCCGGTCGCTTCTGCGGGGACTCGACCATCACCCCAGACGGCCACCGCCTCTACGTGCTCTGCCAGGACTTTGATCAGATCTTCGGTTTCGCCATCGGCTCTGACGGCGGGCTAGCGCCGCTGCCCGGCTCGCCGTATCTGGTAACCGGGGAGTTCCCCGAGGGGATCGCGTCTTCCCCCGACGGCCGCTTCCTCTTCGTGGCTAGTCCCGGCCGGGTCACCAACGGCTCCGTGTCGGCCTTCTCTGCGAGCGCCGACGGCTCGCTGACTCAAGTGCCCCGGTCGCCGTACCCTGGCGGCGTTGGTCCCGTCGGCATAGCTCCGCTGCCCAACGCCAAGTTTGTCTACGCTAGCACTGACCTCGACTCCAGCCCCGCCGACCCCGGTGCCCTCAACGCCTTCGCCGTGGGGCCCTCCGGCGGCCTGCAGCCGCTGTCTGGCTCCCCCTTTCGCGACGGAGGCAAAGGGCCCGCGTACGGCTCTGTCTCAGTCCTACCCAACCAAGGGCCCGTCGCACAGTTCACCGCGCGTGCTGGAAGGGAGGAGGCCGAGAGCAACGATGGTCTTGCCAGGTTGTCCGTGCGGTTCGACGCATCCGAATCGGCGGATCCGGATGGACGTGTAGCGCGCTACGCCTGGGACTTTGGCGATGGTGTCATGGTCAACACCGCCGAGCCCCAGACTACCCATGTATACGCGCGAGCGGGAGATTTTACCGTCACCCTTACAGTCACCGACAATGAAGGCTGCTCGACTGCCCTGGTCTCAATCGGCAGGGCTGTCTTGTGCACTGGCACTGCAGCTGCCACCGCATCACGCGTCATCACGGTGGGCTGATAACCTCCATCGGCCGGCCAGATCCAAGAGTTGTGTAGCCATGGCGGGAATGGAAGAGGCCTTGTTATTTACTGCAATATTTTCCGTAGCCCCGTTGGAATACTTATTATTGCTCTTTGTGGATACTGTGGAGGTTTCCCGAGCTCGTGCATCTCCTTAGCGTTAGGGCGGGGTATCGAGATTCCAGCGAATTTTTTTTTAGATGCTATATTACTTAGCTGCATTACGTTACGTTATGCCAGAATTAACTATACTGATTACTAACATGATATTCATAGAAGCTATAATAAATTTGGTGTGGTTTAAAGTAAAAACGCCATCGTGGGGTTGTTGGAAATGAGGGTGTTGTCGTTTGGGGATGGAGGGGATTGTGATCAGCAGGGGGTCAATTGACTATGGAATCATCACTTCTATCTTATTGACCACTTACAAGCCCCTATGGAGCCCAATGCTCTGCGCAAAGCCATACGGGATGCCGTGGAGCATTGCTACACTAACCATGATATTTACCATACCACTCTAAACCATAACGTCTGCGCTACTACTCTCGGACCATTCGAACTCCAGGCATCGCGTTGCCCCGGCTATGGAACATTGAGAAAACTGACGGAATATTCACTTTGGGTATGAAATTCTTGGACTGGCTCAAGTTCCTTGGCGGCGAGGTGCCCCGGACTCAGGGCGCTCCCAGGCTGAGGAAACGACGAAAGGAAGGCCGTGCTGTGCTCATTCGTGAACTCAGTCCTTGGAGAGACCCTCGATATAGGTACCCCGATGTGTCCATGCAAATGCTCCTAGTTACAAGCTGCTAAGTCGCGAAAAGGCGTTTTGGGCTGCTGTCTGTATTGAAAAGCTGCGCCGAGGCGTGGAATCCTGCAAGTTATGCGCGGCTAAGGATCTTAGGGACGATGAGGAAGATGAATATATGCATGGAATTAGTGAAACTCGGAGTGATGAAGAGGAAAACACCAGCAACACGGACGAAAGTGCCGAAGGCCTACCCACTCGAGGGCGACAGGACACCTGGTGGCTTCGAGCTCTTCCACGGCTAAAGACCTGCGGCTTCTGTCGTGGAATAAGCTATGAAAAAACTCGGCCAAAGTGGCTAACTCGACAGAGTCAACCCGAAATGTCAGTGGCGAGTGGCAGTCCCATAGACGTCCAAGTAGCTAACCGCTACGAGCTCCGCAATAGGCTCCTCGGCCTTTCCGGAATTCCAGCGGAATTCTATCGCCTTATTAGTGGGCCCGCTGATGAATGGGACCGGAACCTTAACTTCTACCTAAAGCTAAACGAAAAGTTCACCGACATCGTGGAGCTTTACTCACATCTCGCGGAATTTCGAGAGTATAGACTACGAACGATCGGTAGTCTGCAGCAACGAGCCGTGGCCAGTATCTCGCATTTGGGCAAGAGGAAGCGAGACGACAATGGGACGAGCTACGGGCGACTTTCTGATCCAGGTGATGCGGAGATAATCTTCATCCGTGGCTGATCCTGTCTTTGATGGACTCGTTACCTTGAGATAATCGAGGTACTGGAACCCCTGGGAAATTTGGCTCGGGAAGCTTGACCCTTAGCGCGATCAATTGCTTCTACTTCCTGCCTCACGAAGCTTAGCTCAAGAACCGAGTCTTTGTTCACAACTAAGTATTATACCCGCGTATCATCCGGCTTACCCGCTCGTTACCTTCATGGGGGTCCAGTTCACCCAGCCCACCCAGGCTTACCCCTGAAAGTGAGGCCCCGGGTGAGCCCCGAAGAAGCCCTGATCAAAAGTGCTACCTGATCTGTTGCCATCTCTGGCATCTCCTTTAGATAACCCACCTATGGTCGTTACCTTTCTTTAACATATACAGCCTCCTAGTACGAAAAACGGCACCTTAGATTGCAATAATGTGATTGGTTGCTTGTGTTGTTCATTCTCTGGCTTCGCCAGAGCACTCACTCTTATACCCGTGAACAGTAAGCCGCGCACCTACAGTTACGCGCCCCGTGGCAACTATTAAAAACCCACGGTTCTAGCCGTTTCTAGACTTTTCGTGTCCAACATACAGCCTGATTGATATTCCCGCAATGCGTAGCCAGAACCCCTTTCCTTCTGACATCATCGAGGGCGGCGCATTCCTGCTTTATCATAAAAAAGAGAGAGGGATAAATATGGTCTTGTTAGCGAGATTTATTAGTGTGCTGAGAAAAAAAAGCCCTCTAACAAGTGCTAACATCCTCTCCCTACTGTTAGAATAAAATATAAGTTTAGCTATAGCAGGCCATCGTCCAAGATGAAAAAGTGTGCCGAATTTTATAAGAATGCCTTTTTAATAATCTAAATCGGCCTCCTGCGCTACGGCTTATTCATTGTAATATGGTACGTCGAAGTCTTGCCAGATCCTAGCCTTTGTACGTAGATAGCAGCTATATGCATGCATATGTTACCGAACGAACTGAGGAATAAGACCAATTATTTCGGTGTCCTTCTCTTTTCCTTTCGTTATATACCCGCCGGTTATATGGTTCTTGCAATTTTGGTGCTTACATGCTTGTCTACATTTTCCCTCCTTGTAGGTATTCGAGTATGCCTAGGAGACGCCAGGTGCAAGGTAAAACCTAGCTATAGGTCTTAGCAAAATACCGACTTGGCGAGGAAATATGAGTTTAAAGCAAAGAACTTTAGTATGACACGTGGGTGTTATCTATCTAAACGTAACTCTTATCTATCAACCTATCTATCTTGTCAATTTGCATGCACGCAGGGTCGAGGAACAAAAGAACAACAAAAGCAAGCATGATCGTCGATCGTCTGTGTAAGTAAGGAGTCACCGAGCCTGGATCCCTCTCGCCACCATGATCCTATGTCATAGTGGCATTGACGCGGTAGTTGTTATAGATCTCATACATGCGCTTGCTATGTCACGCACAGAGTACCACGTCAGCGAAACTTCTAGCGCGGATAGTCTATGGGACGACGCTAGATGTAATGAGAGGAGGAAGGGCAAACTCACATCTGACCATCGGTGAACCGGGACTGGCAGTCATCCGACGTGTACATCATGTAGTTATCAATGGGGTCGTAAACTGGGCTGGTTCCCTCCTTGAATTTATTGCAGGTATTACTCGTCTTATCGCAGTGTCCTGGCGGTCCCGGGTACGTCTTCGGCGTATCGTCAACATAGTCATCCGGATTACTGGCCATGCAGGTGTCTGGGTCTCTGTAGCCAGGCGGGACGATGCCGCCGTCCTCGAAGGGATGCAGCAGACCGAACCAATGTCCAATCTCGTGCACAGCGGTCTTCCCGCGGTTCATAAACGGATGTGAGCTCTTGTTGATGGTATAAGTGGAAATGACACACCCGTCCTGCTTGAGACGTGTCTGGGGATCCACGCCCTTCTGCGCCTCGGTCCATGGGTTCCTGCAGCCACCACCGTACTCCTGGTGGGTGTTGTTGTAGAAGTAGAGATTTAGCGTGCGGTAATTGCCCACGTGCAGCTCTTCCAGGAGGGGGTTGAACTCCTTTATGTTGGTCTTGGATCCCTGCCACCTCTGGTCCACATGGTACTGGAGCTTCGATTCGTCGTAGTTGAAGGTGAGCTTGGTGGGCTTGTAAAGCTCCTTGATGATGCTGACCTGCTCGGCCACTTCGGCTTTCTGCCCCTGGCGGTTAGCTCACGGTCGTAGCAGTGACCCGGACGTGAAAACTCACCGAAAGATAGCCGTCCTCGCGGCGAGTTGTGGGAGCGGTAACATGAACAACAAGGTCCACCGTGGGAGGGACGGGGTACGTTTGTCGTGATATCAACGACCGCAGACGGCTCCCAACATTCCCAATTCGACCCTGAAGCTCGGCCAGCTCACCGTCTGCACCACACTTGTGCACTTCTGCCACGGCGGGAGTAGCGGCCAGAAGGCCAGCGGCAAACTGAAGTAGATGCATGGTGCGCAGGTTAATTCGTGCAGCTGTTGATATGACGATGTTGAGGTTGTCTTTGAATTGAAATTATGATAGCGGTTGGGACACTCGCAGTATTTATTCCAATACATAAGAGGCCGGGGCGAGTCCAACTTGCTCGAGGGAATGAGTTACGTCCTTCCCTAGCGGCGTAGTGGCCCCTTTCGCAATGCCTTCTTCTGCTGAGTCCAACCAGAGGTGACATTCTGAGCGTGGCTGGCGACTACGCCTGGCATGGACGGCGTAGCTGATGCCACGTCAAAAGCCGTCGCAAGGCAGACTATCTACCAAAAAGTCAATGCGCTGTTTTTCATCCCCCCCAAAACCAACTCCCTTTCTGGAACTCTGTTTTGTGTTGGTCAAAGGGGTAAACATGCATTGCAACGGCGCGACAGCTGCTAGGATCCGTTCCCGGGCTCCTGGGTTGCAAGGCTGAAGCTGGGCCCGGCTAGGCCGGTGAAGGAATGTTTCCTTGTAGATTTGCAGCGTGGGAACCGGGTGTCCAGGCCATCGTTCATGCGTTGGTTCGATGTGGCGGCCGCCGCGGCCGCAACGGATTACCGTCTACGCAACACTCTCCTGCTGTGCCTGAGCCCGGCAGCACTTGGCAAAGTCCAAGTCCAAGGGAGGTCATTTGACCCACGAGACCATGTATTTTCGGTGATAACGCTAATGTCTGAGAGCAAGTCGGCCGTAACACTTTTTACCTTTTGCGAACTTACCGCCGACGTGATTGGCGTCTGGTTGCTGCCCTGCGATAACACATCTTTATAATCCGCTCCCAGCTGGGTGCTCTGTCCCAGTACTCTCGCGTATCAGGCGCAGGATGGAGCACCAAGACTCTTAGGATTGGGAAAAGGGGGAAAAGGGGGCAGCCCCTCCTCCTTACACCACGACCAACACCCCAGACAGTCCCGTTCGGAAAAGAAAGCCCGGGTTGTGGCAAAAGATGCGGCGAAAGATGCACCGTCTTGAGATAGAACTCTTCCGCCCTCAATATCTCGATACCTTGAGCGAAGCAAACGAGGTCGCCTGCATGCATGGGCAGACGGCCTTGGTGAGCTCTGGAGATGGCCTTCGACAAGGCAGACTGGCGTGGGTTGATCGCTTACTGGTGGCACATCAAGTCAGTAAAACTTGTGCCTGAGTCTGACAGCGCTTGGCAGAGCCTAAGTCTAAGGAAGGTCATTTCGTAGTATTCGGTCAGATTCAGATATATCGAAACATGTTGTCCTTCACCGACCTCTTCATGGAGACAGGCACTCCGTCTTCGTACTCGACGCCCGCCTCGCCGCCGTCGCCTACGATGCCCTCCATCTTTTGTTTGAGTTCTTCATCCAGCTCTGCTAGCGTCTTCTTCTTCTTCTTTGGCGGCTAGTCCTACACGAAGTCAACGCCGTCGGCCTGGGGTTTACTTTGATCCTTTGCTGGCTCCTTCGACTGGTGCGATTGTATCGATTGATGAGCTCCAAGAGTTGAGTATGCGGCCTGGTTGTCAAACATGTGTTAGCCGGCCGTAGACACGAAAAGCCCATACGTTTGACATGCCTTGCAAACTGATACCTCGAAAGCCGAGTTTTCACCAAAGCCGGCGGCTTCGAGACGGTGTGGACACCCGGCAAGGACTATCGGGTTGCGACGGCTGGTGGATGGATTACGCGCATTGCGAGAGAGAATTCTGCAAGTGCGATTCATGGCCGACATGCTAGTGGTATGTAGCGCGGTGTGTGATAATGATCAGTGTGATGTATTTAGCGATGTCAACTTTGGCTTGGAGGGAGGTTAGTGATGTCATAGCACTGCACGGTGATGATCGCCATCAGGTGTCTTGCGGCGACGCGATGCATCGCCCCACACGGGAGGATAGCTCCGACTGTCACTCGATGATCCCACACAAAAATAAATTCGACCGAGCTTTCAATGTTCGGTGAGTTTCGCTGTCTGTATCTGATCCGGAAGAGCACATGGTTTTAGCGCTTTTTCACTTATCCCCGATATCAATCCAATCTCCTTCTCCACTCCATGCCAGAGCCAAGGCGCACTCAACCAGCCTGGTACAGCGCAACCCCGTACACGTGAGGATTCAACATGCTCAGGTTGAAGGGCGTAACATATAGATCTTTATCCGTTAGCAACAAATACATGGTCCCATTGACGGCCGGATCCCCAGCATACGTGCTCATGTTGGGCTGCACCGCCCACGCCGTGTTGTCGTGAATGTCCTGCAAGGGCGTATACGTCACGTTTAGCTGACTGACCCACGCCGCAAAGGTGGGTTCTTTGACCGCCGTGTCGGTGATGTAGCTGTTGTTCGGGCCAATTGGCTGGCCAGGATTGTCCCACTGCAGGAAGACCTGTCGGCCGGGATAGGAAAGTGGAATGCTGCGGTTGTTGGTTATGGCCGGGGCGCAATTAGATCCGACATCGTTATTGTGGAGGCAGTCTTCATCCAACTTGACGTCGGCTGTGCTGAGGGTGTTGGTGTACCCCCCCGTCGTCTCATTCCAGACGTCGGCACCGTTGGTACGCACTGGGTTTGGCTGGTTGAGAATGTAGACGTTCGGGTAGTTCTGCCAGATGAGCCGTGTTTGGTTTTCGGGGCAGCTCGAGATGTAGGGCGCCAGCAGGGTCCAGGCCCACGACTGCGGCGTGCCAATCTCGAACCACACGGGCATCGGGAAGAGGCCTTCGAACTGACGGAATATCATCTGCTGTCGAGCTTCTGTGGAAATACTCTGCAGCAAGAGTTGGCCAACGTCCCGGGCATTGAGGTGATTCATGAAGCCGTACACGCCCGATTCGCCAAACCGCGTCAGCTTCTGGCAGAAGTCGATGTATTCCCGGACGTTGGAAACCGGGTAGTTGTAGGTGCATTGCTTCGGCGCCTCCGCTCCCAGCATATTGCTCAGCAAAGTGGCGTGCCCGACCTCTTGCTCAGCCATGAACTGGATCAAGTAGCGGTCCTGGGCGGTCAGGCCGGCATCCTCGAAGTCTTGGTCCGAGAACTTGGCCAGCCCCCAGTGGAATAGGTCGAGTTCAATCCACTCCTGGTAGAGCGCTAAAGCAATTGATTCATAATCGAAATCGCTGAGCATGCGGTAGACTGGGGCAGAGCCATTCGTCCCTAAGCCGCCTGATGGTGTGTACGGAGCCGGTTCAGCGCCATGGAGTTTTCCGTCGCTGGGATAGCTGTAGGCATCAGGCCCCGGGGGCTGTGCGGCGATGGAAGGTCCAAGCACATCGGTTGATAGAGCACCGGTCGTGGTTGGAGGAGGACCGTCGTAGGGACCGTGAGAGATCACATCGGTGTGTGGCACTTGCGGCGGAACTGTGGCCTCGGCGGAGAAAAGTGTGGTGGTTGGGTCCGAGACAACTGGCACTGATACAGAAGACGCTGCAAGATACAGCAAGACGGTTGCGGCCGAAAACTTGAAGGCTGCCATTGTTGATCTGCGACCCGGATGTGCTCAAATTCAACCTTGCGAAGCTCAGCGAGGGACGTGAAAGATGAAGCTACGATATTTGGCCCTTATAGCCAACGGTGTTGCTCTTCCGGGGGCGATGTCCCGGTCGATCTCCCGTGGAGCGTGGCCATCCCTGACTTCGAAGATTGGGGGCTTCCATCATCGTTATCGAGTGTCCCCGGTATTGTGGCTCTCCTCATCATCGGCCGCGACGTGAGGATGGTTGGCGTGCAATGTGATGGCGGTAGCGCCATCATCGGCGAGACAGACTTTGCGCCGCCTCTCGGGGTTCCGGGTCAGGCCTTGCGGAAGCCATGCCATCCGAGAAAGCAGAGAGGGGTCGCACGTGGGGAGGGGCGGGTGAGGAGTTGGCATGATGCTTGGCGACCGAGGGAGTTCGGCGCAAAAGTAGCGCGGTGTGGCCGACAACCGTGGATTACGATTCCCCACAAAGGCGGAATGGGAGGTACGGCGAGAGATAGTGTCGTAACCGTGCAGTGACGGCGACGACGGGATGACGGGTACAGCCGGCAGTCTTTTGGGCACAGACCCTCGCCAAACAAAGAAATTGGGTGTCATTGGACTGGTTTGGTGCCTCGGGCAGGAATTTCCACTCTTGGGTAAATCAAGCATCGTTACAACCATCGTTCATGACTCTGTGAATGAGCCAGCGTGCCCTCCATCGCACAACATGAATTCGTATGCCAACGACCTGGCCACCTTTGGGAGGGAGAAAAAGGAACCCAGTGGTTGACTGACACCATAAAAGTGGATGCTGAATCTCATCTCGCTGCAACAGAATCACTAGGTTCGTTGAGGCAGGAGAGCCCCTCACCGCGTTTGCGTGACCCGGGCTGAGTGAAAAGTTGAAACCCCAGCTCTGAGGTCGGTTGTCCGCTCTTTCCGACAACATTCCTGCACAGAGGCGCCGTGTCACATACATCGGAAGCCGTGTCTCAAGCGGTGTACCAGCAGGGTTGCGCAGTTGGTCGATGTTGAATCTATTCATTCCACTCAGGCTTCCAGTTTCCCCGCAGGTCTCACATCCCCCGTATGCGACGGTCACACCATTTTGAGATGGATCCAAGGGTTTCAATGACATCATGGCCTCCGCAGGCGGAACGCAAGAGTCCAATGCACCACAGTACTATACTGTTGCGCCGCCGACACAGACAAGGGCTATAGCTACCGCTCCTTATCTCGAACTCCATATCCGGCGGACATGCCCCAGCACCTAGTCCTCTCTATCTCAGGGCAACAAACTCCCACTTCTCCTCATTGCCATTCTTGTCCGACAAGACAAGTTCCCCGTCCTTCACACCAAGAAACATCACCTTGCCGTCCGCGGTCTGGTCGAACCCCAGCCGATACACCCCCTCATCGTCCTCGACGGGGACGATGTTCCACTCCTGAGCGTTGCCATCGCCCGTGGCCTCTGCCAGGCCAATATCATCGGGCTTCTTCATGGTGAGGACCCGCCCGTTACCAATGGCCTCATTCCAGATGGTGAAGAAGCCCTGGGTGTTGGTTGGTCCAGGCTTGACGCACCACAGCTGCATGGGGCCATCTTTGGATGGCAGGAGCAGGAGTTTGGTGTCGTCTGCAGCGGCCAGGGCGGAATCTAGGCTTGAGAGGGGCCTGAGTCTGTAGCTGTGGTTGGGCGAGAGAGACATAGTGGTAGAGGTGGTGGTCTTGAGATGTGGTCTTGAGTTGGGAGGTTCCTGAGTTCTAGGTACTTAGGTGGGTTGTGGGGATAGAGAGGATGAAGAATGTGGCGGGAGGAGGCGAGATAAATAGGTACGAAGTGCGTGGTTTGCGTTGCGAAGCCAGGTGCGTGGCTTCCGATCCGATCGTCCGCCTCTGAGACATGTATTCGGACCATTGACTGTGGTGTTACGACGGAAACTTCGGGGTATCACAGTGCTGTCTGAGATCCGTGTGTCCGAGACCCACGGGTCTTCGATCTGGCCGACTCTCTATGTGTTTAATTGCGGGGTATCGGGTTTGTATTCGGATGGTGCGAGACACGTAGGTACGATGGCAGCAATTTCAACTCACATCCCAGCAAGGTGGTGTACTTTGGGGCACGAAACAACTTCTTAAGGCTACTCTTCTCTACTACTACCCATGTCTAGCACCAGGATCAATCCCGCCCGATTTGGACCAAGCGCCAAAGCTGAGCTCTCGTATCGGTACCCGGCGTCATCTCAAGCTTGTTATCGCCGCCGATGCTCAAGAACACATCATTGCCTGAAAGAGCATTGGTCAACTGGAACGTGCCGCCCTCTAACACCTCGACGGCCCAGTCGCGGCCGGGATGCGGCATCTGGGAGGGGACGAGACGAATGTCGTCCTTCTGGTTCTGGACGAGCATCATCCCCATGGGGCCGTGCCGTTCGCTGTGGATGTGATAGTAGCGCCCGTTGTCCCGAGGGGACCGGAAGAACCGCCACAGATGGTTGCCAGGCGCGTCGTTTGGGGCGTTGCCGACGCGGTCGTCGTCGGCGGGCTGGAGGACAAGGCCGGGAGATGTGATGTTTTCGATTATGTAGAAGCCACCCGAGACGATTCCGTCTTGGTTCCCCGACTGGAACATGATGGATTTTGAGATTTTGAGGGTTGTTGGGACAAAATTATTGAGGTGTTAGTTTGGTAGGTGAATCAGAGATGGGATGAGAGGAGGTACTTATACACGGTTCGGAGCCACAAAGCTTCTGATTGAGCCCATTTTCCCGATCCAAATCTGCTTCAACTGAGATGTCTCAAACACCACAGATCCGTCCCGATACCTCGCAAACATGGAACCCGATGGAGTCTCGTCACACAGATCGAGAGTCGGGCCGGGGCAAGCAATTTGAACTACGAAGCCTTCTGCTAGAAGAAAAGGCCGTTTCTCTTCGTGCGAAAATCCATTATCGTAATCCTCATCCGCTTTGATAATATCGTGAAAGGCCCTTTCGGAATGTAAGGTACCTAAGAAACCCCTTTCAGTATGCAGATAGGCCTTTCGGACAGTTTGCATCGAGCATCTTGGTGCCTTGGGCAAGGTTAACTTGAAGGACATTATCGGCCGCCTACGCCGAAGGAAGCTGACTTACGTAAGGGCCGAAAACAATTCAACGGTCTAATGACTCCTGCCCCGGGCCCAACAATAACCCTTTGTTTCCCAACCTCTAATCTGGCCCGATTGTTCCTTCCCTGAACATCACACCGCCCCAAACAAACACGCCCACGCCTACTGGCAGAAAATGGAGACGCTTGCGCCCGAACTGCGTGCTCTGGTTATGTCGCACCTTGCCAGTGAAGAAGGACCGCTGGCGCCGCTCGCTACTCTCTCGCGTTCGTGGCAATAAGCGATTGAGAAGGTCACATTTTCGTCGCTTAAACTAACGAGCCATCAACCTGAGGGTCCAGAGGGTCCAGAAGGTCCAGAACCCAAGCCCAGTCTTCCTGTTCTGGAGTAGTTCTCTGGCATGTTCTCGTGTCCGATCCGCCGCAACCTGCTTCGGCGACTCGAATTCATGTCGAGCTCCCGGCCCCCAGCAAGAAGCGCTGTCGAAAGCTGCAAAGCACGCGCGAATCGGCGATCAACGACGAAGTCTACACTCTGAGTGTCATCGGCTTATTCTCCACTCGCGGTGGTTTTCCAGGAAGCCCCACCCACGCTCGCCTTGGTCATCGGTGTCTCCTCGTGTGTCGACAGCGAAGAACCCCCGGAATACGAGCATTAGCACTGGCACCCGGACCTGGGAGGGGACATGTGGCGCATCCGGAACGATTTCACGTGCATCAACTTCTATGTTGGTCTGGCTGAGTCTCTCCCATGCGTGTCTGCCGTCAATCGGTTCGGGCACGATGCGTATGGGCGGTACATCAACCCCGCCGTCCTCTCGGCCTATTCAAGCACTCTCCCCAATATAGAGGTGATGAACTGGTCGTTTATGCCTCCCCCCGCCGATTGCGCGAGTTGCGCAGATCTATCAGGGAATCTCTGTCAAACGCTCTCATTGTTGCAGCAGAGGTCGGCCTACGCCAGCTAACTACCCTCACCATCAGTTGGGGAGACCAAGACCCGTGGAACCAGGAGTTTCCTCCCAGCCGTTTCATTGACCCCAGCTCTACCTCCTCCAAAGACCAACTAAGCGTCGCCATGCGGTACATCTCGCAGCTCCCCTCACTGCGCCACCTGAAACCGATGGGCTGCCACATCCTATCTAGCGAGGTGTTTGGGAATCCAGCTGATGACGTGAGTGGCTTGGGAAGTTGGCCGTCATTGGAGACATTCGAACTACACATCTCCCTGGTAACACCGAATGGCCGATGGAACTTCGATGGAAACCCTGAAGACGTCTGGGAGAGTGAAGAGCGGGTCGATAACCAGACGGACGAAGAGTTTGGCGACTTTGACTCGGCCGGCTCTGACACGTCTGACTGGGTTCCTGAGCTGGCATGGGAGAGGGAGGGCGGCATGGCGCCCTCCTGTGAGTTTCGCTCCACTCCCGGCCCGAAAACTCTGATTCCGTTCTTGGTATCCATGGCCAAAGCGGTCACGCGTATGCCTGCTCTCCGGAGGCTGGAGCTGGAAACCTGTCGCGACTCAGGGATCGCGCATCTGTCTTCCTGTCATTACGGCCTCGGCATAACGGATAACCGCTTCTATGACGAGAGCGAGGAGTCCTTCCATCTCGCTCGCGGCCGGGAGCCAAGATAGGTGATCAATATGGATGGTGTTGACGCGGCAAGAGAACTCCCGGAACATCTGCGAGCGGCGTTGAATGAGTCAGCCGGAGGGGATCGCACATTTTCGTTGCGGAGATGATGCGGGTGATGTGTTTTTCGGGACTGGACTGCGTCATTGGATACGGTAGGTAGAAGCACAGCAAGGAAAGCCTGGAACTGTACAAACCCTCAAATGCAAAGCAGTTTATTCTAGGCCTTATTCTGTCACAGCCGGGAATAGGACCAACACGTTACAGGTGTGTTACCAACTAAATTTGTGGCGTTTGTACCCCGTTGACTCGGAACTGATGGTCAGGTCGCGCCTCACATTATTGACGAATACGTGACTGAACCTCAGCTGAGCGAGAATCTGAAGATGTGGGAAGAGGTACTGGACGCCAAATTCGCTAATTCCGCAGGGCACCGCCGGGTGGTAACATGGCAGCATTGCCCGATACACATAATTGTTCAGCTGCCTTATTCGACATGTAACCACCGGGTCCTGGCCGTTGTGACCGCCGTCAAGGATGTTGGGCTGAAAGGATCTGTTCTCAATTTTCGGAACGTCGTACAACACAGGGGAAATGACATTTCCTGATCGAGGGCAATTAATCCCTTCATGGGCGCCTCCATCTCCGAACCAGACTGTTGGGCTTGTATTTTACGAAAACGATCCCAAGCCACTGACCCAACGTTCTCGCTGTTGCCTTGCATATCTTAACAGAAGCTAGGCTGCGGTACGACCGTATTGGCGTCGCTGGAAGTTGAAGGCATCTACGACGATCATGGCTCTCTCGGCTATAAAACAGGAGGAGGTCGCGCCAGATGCTCTCGATTCCTCACTCACTTTCTCTCCCACACAGATACATCAGTCACGATGCAGGGTAAAGCAGCGGTACTCCTCGCGGGCGCGACGCTCGTGTCGGCGCAGTGTACGATCCCAGACACTCCCCTCTCGGCCACCATCTCGGCGCCCTTCCGGCTCCAAGCCCAAAATGCGTCGCGCCCTGAGGTGCATGACAAGTACATGAACTTGTATGTGGCTGGCGGCGGTGACCGGCACCTGTTCATCGGCCCGGTTGGCGTGCCCACCTTCGACCTTACCCTCGTTGACGGAGTTATTAACTGGGTCCCGGGAGGCGTGAGAGCGGTTATCGGCGGCGAGGTATTTCAGACCCATCTCCCTCCTGGCCTTCAAGTTGTCTAGGAGAAAGCACCCGCTAACAAGTCCAGTTCTCCGAAGTCGACCACACAACCAAGATGTTCATGACGGAGCGTGGCGATCCCCGCGCCGTCTTCGAGCCCACGTACGCCTGCAACCCGGACGACCCGACCGAGACGCAGGTGGAGCTGCGCTTCGTGACATGGGAGAACCAGCCAGCTGGCGGCTGGATCTGCGTGCGCCACGCCTTCGACGGCGGTCACGAGTTCCGCTACTACCCGCCCAACAACGACCTCATCGACATCGACCGGGAATGCATCAAGGTGGTCCTCGTGGTCCGCCCATCCGGCAGTGGCCGTGTGTCCTCAACCACCCCCGTCGCCAGCAGCACCTCCCCCATTGCCTTCTCCCAGTCAACCACTTCCACCGTCTCCCCAGAACCAAGCAGCACCAACCCCCCGGCCCTCTTCACAGACCTAACCCCCTCCGGTTTCCGCTTCCTCGGCTGCGCCCCCGAAGAGCGCCGCGTCGTCCCCTTTGACTTCCCCGGCCGCACCCTCACGTCCCTCATGACCAGCGACAACGCCATGGCCAACGCCAAATGCATCGCCTTCTGCGCCAATGCGGGCTACAAATATGCTGGCACAGAGTGGAGCCGCGAGTGCTGGTGTGCTAACTCTTATGCGCCGATGCGCCAGCCTGCGACGACGGTGGCGAGTTTGGAGAGTTGCAACTATCGGTGCAGTGGGGCGGCGGGAGAGTTTTGTGGTGGGGATAGTTGGATTAGTTTATATGAGAGGTGTGAGGTTGGGGAGGGTTGTGAGAATGTGGTTTTTACGTGAGGTATCAGGAGGGAAAAGGGGGGAAGGGTGGTGATGTTGGAAGGGGTGTTTTCTCAGATCTGTTTTGACTACCTTATGTGTAAGCTGGGGGATGTACCTGTAAGATTTGTTAGTAGTAATGATAAAGCTTCCGTGGTGCAGAGTGGAATTGTGATTAGTGTCTTGCCACCTTGAGAACGCCTTTTCAATCTTGCTTTGCCCTTCCTTTTTGGTTGAGAAATCTTTCTGCGGCACTGAATCCGCTTAGAATAAATTCCACGTGGTTCTAGCCGTTTGGGTGTGAGCAAACTTTCTTCTCACCTACTACGGTTTCTAGATCTCGGCAGTAAAAAGTCAAGATATCTTCATAAGGTATGAGGCGCATTTCTATCCCCCCGTACGATTTCAAGTCCCTATACCCCTCTGTCTTTTTCTACCTTACCGCCAACAGCCGCCATTTAGCACCATCTTCAAGTGCACCGTCGCCGAGACACTATGGGAAGCGATACCGATAGCTCGAGAACGCTTGTTAGCAGCATCGAGGCGCTTTCCCCAGTGGCTAGTAGCACCAGCCAGCTCATAACAATGCCGCTAGCTACGCAAAAGCAGCGGCCTGACAACCTAAACGAAGAATACGCCGCCAAAATACGCGATATAACAAACTCTGCAAAACACTACAAGGCTATTTCTGATTCCCGAAAACGATACCAGGAGTACCAAGACGAATGCAAGGTCCTCGCCCACCTTCGAGCCCAGAAAACCACCGAGCCTCTGTTTCGCTGGCTGCGGGGGTATTGGGAAACCTTGCGGATAAAAGCCGATGCTCGGACGAGCGCGCAGCTTTTACGTCTCAATATCAAAATGACAAGTTACGATCGCAGGGTTGACGTCTGGGCCAAGGAGAAAAGGCACAAGGTGGTCAAGGAATGGAGCAGGGAGACAAGGGGGATCATCGAGGCAGAGACGTGATTCGCTGAGGGGACTTACACAGCGTTGCAATGAGATATGGCCCACCGCATACCACCGAAGCGGGCATCCAGCCCGTCAAAATATTAATAGAGAAGCAAGCCAAGACTTTGGATGGACAGGCAGTTTTCGCCGTGTTACGCCGTCGGTGCAATGTCTTATCATACTCTGACATTCTGACCGAGCTTCGGGCTTCGAAATGCAGTTCGGCTTCTGGAGAGAACGACAAGCAATGCGGTTGGGTCAGGGGCGGGCTGTTTTTCCGCCGGGAATGTTGGAATGATGTCAATGGGTGTCATCTGTTGTCAAAAGACTGAAACATAGCGAGGAAGTGTAACATCAAAGGTGTCTTGGTCCTGTCAGCTACGGGCTCTCTTTGCACCGGGAAGGGTGATAAATAGGGGCGACATCAACGGGGAAAGGGGCAGGTACTTGTGATTTAAACAGACACAGACACAAATACCATTCATTAACAACTCCAACACTCATCCTATCAAAATGCATCCCACCACCTTCATCCTCGCCCTCACCACCCTCATCGCCACCGCCTCAGCCGACTGCAGCGCCTCCTGGGCAGCGCCCGACGACGGCGAGATCGCCCTCTACCGAGACCAAAACTGCAACGGCAATTGGCTGAACGTCGGCGCTCTCAACAGCTGCCAGAGTTGGCCTAACTTTGACGCATGCTCGGCCAAGACCAGGGCCGGCATCGTGTGTGACATCTACGAAGAAGACAACTGCCCGACAGGTGACGATCATATTGCCACCATCGACTCGGATGGCCACCGGAATTTCTGTGGCAACTATCGCGAGAATGTCCAGAGTTTGCGGTGTCGCGTTGCGTAGAACTGGGGCGTGGGAGTGATTTTTTGGGGTTTGATTGGTTCTGAGATTGTGCTATCAGATGACTTGGAAGTCTGGAGGTTTAAGAGGAGAGAGGAGAGAAACGAGAGGAGCAGGGTTACATTCGTTTATAGTGCAACTTGACGGAGCAACATGCAAGAGATCAGAAATTGGCTTTGAACCCACCGCTCCTCAGCTGCAGTTGAGCATTGCAAAAATGAACTGATAAGACTGTGAACAGCCTCGTCGGGTGCTGTCTCGATCCACCCAGGGGTCGAACCTGGAACCTCCTGATTCGTAGTCAGACGCTCTGCCATTAAGCCAGCAGACCTGAAGCTTATTTTATATGTGTTGGGGGCAGAAAGGGTGTCCATGAAGCAGACTCTGCTGTGGTGGAGAGTGGTGGAGTGGAACAAAAGGGGGCAACACCCGATGGAGCATTGTGGGTCCCACAACTATGCCAGTCTCTGCACATCATCAACGGAATGAGGAGAAACAAGAACGACTTCCCCAGCCACCGAGACTTTGGGAGGCTCGAATCTCGGTGTTAGACACCGCAACTTAACAGGAACACGTATTCGTCAAGTAACTGCTATCCCATCAGTTCTTGTCCCAACAACTGTCAAAGTGCTCTGGGAACAAAGCTCCATTCGCAGCATTACACGGCCCATCGTCAGAATACTCGTCGTAGTAGCCCACGTCGTCGTCATACTCAAACAGATCATTAGCACGATCCTCAATCATCTGATCCTCGAGGATGGACTTGAGATTTCTGCCAGCTTCGGATATCGTGGTGAAGGCCAGCTTCCCGAGGGCCAGGATGTCGACGATGCGTGTGAGACCCTGCGGATGGAGGTGAATTTTGATCAGCGAGATGGTCCTATTTCGGCTAAGATTGTTGCCCTCGAGATCGAGATACAGTGCGTAGGAAGGGGGGATGGACGAAAGAAACGCCCTGAGTTCTGCCTCGGTGGCGATGAGGGTCTCTGCGGTTACACTCATGTCTGGTTGAGTTTGAACATTGCAGCATTGGGAGATTGTGGAAGTTGAGCCTGACGTGCCTGCCGTTTATGTGCGGGGTTAAGGCGGTCAATGTGGACAAAATGTCCTTTATGTTACACACGACTTGCTTCGAATGCGTTTGTGTTGACGTTGAGGCCCACGGTGTGAGGGCCTCCTGCGAAGGTGATTTGCTGGCGGCCATCTTGGTACAGCCGAGAAGAAGGGAGGAAGAGTTGGAGACGGGAGATCCCGGGAGAGAGGAAAGGTTAGCGGACTGTCAGCGAATCATTTCTCTCTATCTAGATCTTGTACCCTGCCCTTATTGCTCGCACCTACCTTGCGTCGACGATCGACGACTTGACCTCAACGCGGCCACGAGAGCTTCATCACTGGGTGGCATAATTTGTCAGCATGCGGCCGTATTCTAGTCAGCCCAAGAGGAAGAAGGAAGCGGTTTAGACAACCAGGGGCGCAAATGCCAGCATGTATGTGTGCTGTGATTGCTCAGCAGGGACTCCTTCCTTGTGGAACGTTTTGACTGAGAAACGAGGGGCTCAGGAGCAGCGGAAGTGCAGTTGCAAAGTGACTTAATTAGGTAGAAAAGGGGAGTGCGAAGCACTCCCCAGTTATATACAAATGGAAGCTCCCTGTGTGTGGGGAGCACATGATCCAAGGCCCCTGCGCTCCAGCCAAGCCTGGTTCGGCAGGGCGCCTGCGCGCCTGAGCGCGCCTGAGCGCTTAGCGAGGCGGCTGTAGTTCGACATTCCTGCATCGGCGTCCATTCACATAATACACTATAGTCCCCGTAAGGTCTTGGTGAGAATACATTACAATAAGCCTGTAGAAAATACAGGAAGGCATATTTTAGTACAGTTAAGGCCTCTGATAACGAGGACAGCGCCTTTTTCTGCATCTCAAGAGGTCTTTCTGTAGTCTCGGGAGGCCTGCTGCATCCCTAGGAGGCCGTCCGACCTTCCCAACAGGCCTTCCTGCATTCCCAGAAGGCTTATTTTAATTAGTTAAAGTCCCCCCCAATGTAGCTAAGCTCGTTCACCATTTAAATAGGGCGTTGAGTGATATCGATAAGGCCTTTTATGATGAAGTTTAAACCCCGATAATGCAAGTCAAGGCCTCTGAGGATGCAGCCAAGGCCTGTTTGTGTTTGAATCACGGCATTCAGCAAGGAAAAATGTCTCCAATCTATCAGCATCTCTCACTATACGGTGACCGAAATGAGAGACTTCCTATTCGGGAGTGTGAGGTTTGATCTCCAAAGCGCGACCCCCTGGGGGGTCAGGCAATGCAACACCGTAGAGAATCTAGTGAAGGTCGTGGCAGCTTTGTGAACTTTTTGTTTTCGATGAAGAAAAGAAAACAGGAAGAGAAGGCGAGCCGACGCGGGAATTTTTATACGAACGAGGTGCGGAGCCTCGGGGCAGTCGGACCCGCTTGTGTGACATCACGTATCATAAGCTGTTTATTAGACATTTTGAAGCGCTACCTAACCGAATCTGCCGCTGGATTAATATAAATGTATTGAATATTGGCGGTTAGGTCCACTTCTGCGCCAACTGCAGAAAAGACTCATCCGCAAGAAGCCTATCCATAACACTGTCCTCTAGACCAATAGCCACCTCTAGGTCTAGCCCCGGATCGTTCTCTACCAGTGGCGGCGGCCGCGGCAAGATGATCACGCACCCGTCAAACACGGCGTCGCTCGGAACCCTCAGCGCTTCCGGCACACCAAGGCCAAGTCCCCATGTTCGGTCATAGACTCCAAAGTCCGTCCACGATGCAGACGCGATATCACGGCCTCGGAAGCAATCGTATTGAGGTTTGAAATCAGATGGGTCGTCTCTCGAAGCGAGTAGGCCAATATTCTGAGCGATGCGAGCCGGAGTAAGAACCGTGTTGATCCGAGTGCGGATGGCGGCAGCGGCGGGCGTGAGGCCCTCACGGCCTCTAAGCACCGAGACGTTGAGGCTGGGCGTCATGACGGGGACGGTGGCGTTGCCGAGATAGGTGCTGGGAAGCGAAGGGTTGACACGCCAGCGGATGTTTCCTGAGAGACCAAGGACCGTTGTTTCGCTGTCGGGTAGGCCACGCGCATTGACGATATGGCGCCAAAGGAAAGCATTAAGGGCGTCCTGGGTGGAAAAGGCGGACGCGATCGACTTGATGATGGCGAGGGCCGATCGCGAAAAGCGGAAGACATGGTAGCCGTTTCTAGGGATCTGGCTGGCGTTTTGTGGAGCCCTGGGATTGGTTGGAGCCAGATGGTATTCGTGGAAGTCGGTTATGTCCGCACCGGAGGCTCCTCTCACGGCCATGAGCTGGGTGCGGTCCAAGTTGGCTGAGATCCTATCGCGCGTTGTAAAGAACCGTGTACCGGCGGCGGCGGCCTTTGTATTAATTGCCCACGTACCGGCAATGATATTGACACCGGTACTATCGCAGACCGAGTGGTGGGCCGAGAGTGCGAGGAAGAGGCCGCCGTTGACGAAGTTGGCCTGCGCAGCGAAAACCGGGCAGGGCGGGTTGGGAACCAGGTTGAGGAGAAGCGGAAGCGGGCAAAGCTCGGCTGGCGAGAGCTGAGAAGGGGGGAAGCGCTGAGACTTCAATAACCAGTAGCATGGAAGGGCATCGGTGAGATCGACCGACGGGAAGTAAACACTCCCTGCATTTGGGCCGTCCGAGTCGATGACCTGAGTCCGGTTCGAGGTGGCATCGGCGTACACTAATTTTCCGGCAAGCCACGGAATGCTGGCGATAGTGGCCGCCAGGCCGATCCTCAGGTTCTCATATCTGCCGCCACGCGAAGTTTGTGTGTTCAGTACCTAGACTCCCACTGTAGGGAACGGGAATGAGAATGCGCACATCTTGGCTGTGTTGGCGCCCTCGGGGAGCGAGAAACACATAATCCAGCGTATGCTGGCAGACGGAACGTTCAGGTCAACTGGTGTCAATGCGAGCTGGGCTGACAAGCTTGGAAGGCCATATTGGCTGGGCGAAACGTAGTCTCGATTGGCAGGTGGGAGGGTAGACATAGCGTTAGTCTGTCGGTTATTCCCTTTCAATGATTGCTGTTGAAAATTCGCGGCCCGCGGTCTGCATGTATCAATAATCGCAGCTGGATGTTGATGCTGGCTCGCGTTGCTTGCGCCGTTGGCCGAAGTTGGCTAGGTTGGTCGGATTTAGGGTGACAGCTTTTGGAAGCAACTGTCCCTCGCAGCTACCTTAGGGGGTGTGTTGGAAAGGCTGAAAACGAGGGTAGGTTCCGAAGTAACTTGGGAAAGAGAGACGACATTCTAGCGACATGTAGGTAGGTTGTCAAGGAAGTGAAGCTGAGGTCCAGCGGATAGATGTTTTGAAGATCATGATCTCGGGCAGATTGATTTCGTCAACTGGAACAGGAAAACAGGTGGTATGTAGACAGGACAGCCAGCTAGAGTTTGCTCGTCGGAGGGTTCACCAAGATTCGCTCCAGACCCTCCCGAAGCGTCGTCTTCATCCCAGTTGCACTCGGCCTCCCAGTTGCGCGGTCAACAAAGACCTGTACAAACTCGCCGACGGATTTCACACCCTCCACGCTCTTCTCAAACAAGGCGATCTCGTACGTGACACTGGACTTGCCAATCTTGTTGACGCGGAGCGCGAGCTCGGCACAAGCGGGGAATGAGATGGACGAAAAGTAGTCGTTGTGAGAGTGCACCACCATGCCATACTGCGAGCCGGTGGGCGGATCCAGCTCGCAGTTCTGCATAAGATATGTGTTGATGACCGAGTCGTACAGGAAGTTATAGATGGAGTTGTTCATGTGGTCGTACATATCATTGTCGCTCCTTCGCATCATGTCAGTTGCGTGCGTGGGCCGTGCGTCGCTGTCAGGGCGGGCTTCCGTCTGGTCTCTCTGGGCCTGCTTACCATCGTGTGCGGTAGTCTAAAAGATATGGATAATCCTCCCTCTTCCGCTCCTTCAATCGCGCGTAGCCGGACATTGCGAGGGTGAATATCGCCAAAACTATGGCGGACGTTGTTGGGGGGACGTTGTGGGTTGTGGCTGTAGAGCAAACTGCCTCGGCAAAGCAAGCAGGGAGACCCTTTGCCGGATGTGCTTGGTTCCTGAGCGCCGAAGCTGACCGCTCTGCCGCCCTTATCCGATAAACGATAAACGATGGAAGCGTCTTTCGTCCGTGCAGCATTCGCGTCAGGCACCACCTCCACCTGGGCAAACAGGAAAATCTGCACTGTGCCACCCGTTGGAAATTGTTTGCGCAACTCTGCCGCGGCCGTCACATCTATCTGCCACATGCCACCGCTCCCCGTCGCGTTGGGTTCTTCCACCTTTCAAGCTCGCTAGGCCTGCACATGCATGCGTCGCGTCTTCAATAATTCGGGAATTGCCACGAGCTGGTACTACCGACTCAAAGCCAACATCACCTGCCCCCCGAAACCGACACTGGCTCTGCCCTCCCGCCGCATTGCGCAACTGCAATCACCGCACTGCAAGAAAATGGTTGCCTCAATGGCGAGCCTCGCTGCTGCCGAAGTCCAGCCCCTCATAGCCGCCAACGACATATTGCAGCCCCCGCAGCCCCCGGAGCCTTCTCCCGTCGATGCGCAGCCAGATTCCCCGGCACTGATCACGCCGGTCGAACCATGGCCCCGGCCCTATTATATCCAGGACGGGCTTCGACGCGTCGCCCCCTACCATTTCACGTACCAGACATACGTCAAGGAGCGCTGGCGGGACCGTCCGCTGATCGAAGTCTTCGAGAGCGAGTTTCGGGATAAGCCGTTGGAATACTACCGGGCCGCGATGCAGTCCGGCCAGGTGACAGTCAACGGCAAGATAGTTGGGCCCGACCATATTCTCAAAAACGGCGAGATGGTTTCACACACAACCCACCGCCACGAGCCGCCTATTACCGCCGACCCTATCCGCATCATCCACGAGGACGACGACATGATGGTCATCAACAAGCCGTCTGGTGTTGCCGTCCACCCCGCCGGCCGTTACAGCTTCAACACGGTAACTGAGATTCTCAAGGCAGAACGGGGCAGGCACTTCTTTCCCCGTCCATGCAATAGGCTCGACAGACTCACCAGTGGGATCATGTTCATCGCCAAAAACCCGCAAGCGGCCACGTTGATTTCCTCCCAGATTGAGCAGCGGACGGTGCGAAAGGAGTATATTGCCCGCGTCCATGGCCGATTTCCGGATGGCGAGGTGGTATGCGATCAGCCCATTCTCAACATCTCACCCAAGCTCGGCTTGAATCGTGTGCGGGCGAACGGGAAGGCCGCACGAACTGTCTTCAAGCGTCTCGCCTACTACCCCGTCAACGGTGGTTCGGACGGGAACCAGGATGAAAAGACGACGGGCTATTCTATCGTCCGTTGTTTGCCGGTGACGGGCAGGACTCACCAGCTGAGAGTCCACCTACAGTACTTGGGGCACCCTATCCAGAATGACCCCATTTATGCCAACACGAAGGTCTGGGGCTTTAACCTCGGCTCCAACGATCCTGAAGCGGCCCAGAACAGCGACGAGGATATTATCAGCCGTCTTATGCGGATGGGCAAGGAGGAGGTCGCGGACGCGGTAGCGTACCATGACGAGATGGTGGACGAGTACCAAAAGAAACGTGCGGAGAAACTGTCCGGGGAACGCTGTGAAGTGTGTGACACGCCCCTCTACACGGACCCAGGCGAGCAGGAGCTGTGCCTTTTCCTTCACAGTCTCCGCTACGAGGATGCTGGCGGAGCATGGGGTTACGTCAGTCCTCTGCCGGCCTGGGCTCTTCCGCCTGATGGACTGAGTGGTCCGACACAGGTGGGAGGAATCGAGGATCTGGCGAGCGCCGCAGCAGTCGAGGGAGTCGAGGATATCGAGGGCGAATTGAAGTAGCGGTAATCCCTGCGAGGACTGGCTGCCTATCTGGTCTAGGACTTTGACGCACCTCGAAATGTCGACGGGTCGGGGAACGGAATTATCTCCTGACAGTTTTGGGCCTCAGCGGCCAATCAGGACCCAGGTGATGCCGCACGGCGGGAAAAAAAGAAGCTGTCTCAGAAGAAATAGGGACCTGTCATTTTCTCCGGCAGGCAGCTGACAGACCCAACCAGCCGGAACCCCCCCCGCCCCCGCCTCGAGGAGGGTGGCCGCCTGTCCCAGCTGGCCGCTCCGTGAACAGTATTGGATGCCACCAACAAGCCTCACCGACATTTCGCTGCAGTGTGTTTTGATTTGGGTGAAGTTCCTTATTTCCCAGTGCTACCCAGGGCGGCAGTAGCTGAATGACGGTCTCACCGTCCTGCTGTTGCAAAAAGGGTCCTCCATCGAATATGAATGGCCGATCGACCACGTTTCGGTTCTTTCCCCGGTGGCGAGGTGTGTTGCCCAATGCGTCGGATATGCTTTCTTTTTCCAGCTCGTCAGTTTCGACAGGACCCTCCCCTGAATGACGCGACCTTGGTTGATGGTGTGCGCGATCTCTATGGAAGCTGGCGAGTGTCAGCTTGTTCTGCAAGATGCAACCGATGCCTAGTGGTGCATCTCGCCCCCTTTCCATGTCCTTCGGCCGGGTTTCTTGGGCGGGCACGGCTGGGAGTGGGAAAAGGAGTTGGTAGTGCCTTTGCCATCCATCCGCGGTCGTCCTGGCGGGCCACCTCTGACAAGCGCCTCAGTGGGTCTCCGAGGCACCGTGTTGCGCGCAGACGTCCCCGGGCTTAATTCGCAATCCGGTGATCTGCCAAGCCCCAGCTAACCTTCTCCAGGCTCGCCTGTCCGGCGTTGCCCCCAATCACGCTACGCAATGCCGCCCAGACCGCGTCTTTCGTCAAGACTCCATGTGTCTGGCTCATGGGCGCGGAAGAAGGGCCGTGACAGGATTTTGCAGTCGGTACTGTGCGGGCGGTCGGGTGGTGGTGGGCGGCTGTCGGGAATGTGTCCATCGCGGAAGGTGCATCTTGCGATCGGTTGTTCCTGGAAACCCAATAGCAAGCCGATAGCCGCCAGCTTCCGATATCTATTGCCTACCTGGGTAATGTTTCGCGTACAGGCCGGCTGGCAGCTATGACGCGCGAGGACAGATGCGATGGAGGGCGCGTCCTTGCGTAGGATCGCGTAGTGCCGGAGCGGCCCAGAGCAGCGCGCGCAGCTGGTCGAGAAGCTGGCCGAGCTGCTGGCTACCACCCACACTGTACTGTGTAGGCGGCATCCAGGAGGGTCCATTTGCTATTTTGCGACCATCGAGATCTGCAGCCAACGGATATTCCCACGGTCGCTGCGAGGCGTCGGCGGACGGGTGCGCTTGGTTGCGCTGGGCTGGGTCCCAGAATCCTTCCCAGTGGTCGCATCCCTGTCAGCAAGACTTCGAGCCTGCACGCAAGTCTGCAAGCCTGGGGAGATGCTCCTACGCGTAGCGCAAACTCTAAATTCTGGGCCCGCCAAAAAACCTCCATGGCTGGTCACGGCCAGGAGAAAAAAAATCCAGAAGCATCGCTCTTACGCGCAACAAAGAAGAAAGCCATCTCGCCGTCACAGCTGCCGAAGCGATTCTGTCGTCATCGTGGACACGCGCAGGGGGGCGTGCGGGCCACCTGCAACGAAAGATGGAAAGACGCCCGAAGAGCAGCCGGCCCCAGGCCACGAGCCACCACGGACCACACAGGCCAAGGCCACGGCGAGAATGACATCGCGCTTTCTCGCTCCTTCCCCCCCTACCTGCCACCCCTGCACATCGCCCACCGCCCACCTCCCGACCGCCCGGTCGCTCGCCCCCTGTTCCCTTCCCTTCTGTGCCCGCTTCTGGAATCGGCATAGCGGAGGGAGCGCTGCCCGGGCTAGCTTGTCCATCATCTGCTACGCCGGGGCTCTAGCCATGCGAGTGGCCGACGTCTTCCTTGATCACGGCTCCACCCACAGGAAGCACTAGTTCGACGTCAACCCGGCCTTGGCGGAACCACTGCGGCCGAGCTAGGTCTCCTTGCTTTTCTGTTGGACGCCTCTTCTTAAATGTCCTCAGACCCTGGGAGCACTCTCGCGTCTGCTGCTCGATGCTCGCCTAATCCCAACCCTCAAGGCTTCCGTAATCCTCACCGGTTTGTCAAGTCAGCCCTCGCACTTCACTGATCAGACGCCAACGAACGAACGTCTGCCCCGATAGCAACCAGATAT
>Ga0247758_1000461_pt1 | contig 35767 bp, 40 predicted proteins | sample UWRJL156409C4_FD_180950 | JGI IMG/M metagenome (GOLD analysis project Ga0247758, IMG submission 180950) | Plant litter microbial communities from Arlington Agricultural Research Station in Wisconsin, United States - UWRJ-L156-409C-4 | ecosystem: Environmental > Terrestrial > Plant litter >...
TACTCGTACAGGTTTGACACCTGGCCGACATCGGTCCCGGTCGTACTGGACTCGAGAAAGCCGGGATTTGCGGGTCACTCATCTGAGTATGCGTACTTCTTCCGGTACCCGCGCGAGTACAGTCTATATGGAAATAACCCGCCTGTTGCGGCGAACTCGAGCGCGCACTTGGAGCTCTCGCACCAGATCCCGGCGAAGCTTATAGCCTTTGTGTACGCGGGGGATCCGAACGCTATCAACCGTAAGTCTCGAGATGAGTGTGCTGAGTTGCAGGCGTAAAGGATTCAGCTGATAGGAAATAGTGGAGAGTGTGCCAAAATGGCCGAAGTACGCCGTCGAGGAGCCGGCCAACATGGTGTTCAACGCGACAGCTGAGCCAGACCGGCTGCACAACCATGTCGAGCCGGATACGTGGCGCCCGGACGGGATGGCACTGTGGGCAAAGTACCCCCTGGAGCTTGATTTTGTCCCTTCGCGGAACTCCTAGCGCTGGCTGAAGGGTAAGACCTCGTGCCAGGGCAGCCAAATCAGCGTCTCGCCAGCGGTTGGAGGCCCTGAAGTATGATGGCGTATCAATTCTTTTTCCTAGGACACATACCACGGTTGTAAGGGATGAAGCCGTGCCGGTAGCCTTAGAGGCCTCCATGGTACGGTTAATAGGTCGCGGCTTTCGGACCCGCAGCAAGCCGGACAGCATTCATCTTATGACAAGACGCTTGAAAAACAACGAAGCCTTATTGCGGGACATTTGTTCTTTTGGGAAGTGACATTCTGTTTTATGTTTGAGCTTGCGCAGATTCAGGATCAGCTGGCAATCAGCTTCACTGAACCCTAACTACGCGGGCCCGTAGCTGACGCGTCCGCCAAAACTAAAAACACGAAAACCCGAGAACGTGAAAACAGAATCCTCGTGACAGGAAATTCTAACCTTGAAATACAAACTGGTTCACTAAAACCTTTTCACTATCTGTTTATAACTGCCATAATTAGCTAAAACTACACTGCCTTACGCGCCACTTTCTAAATAACCCTACCTGAAGAATTCTACTATTTAATACTTTATTATCAACCTTATTTAAGTAATTATAACGCGTCTTAAGATTCTTCCCCTCCACTATATAATATTGTTAAACTTTAGGAATCCACAGGCTTGTAGTACAGGGCTGTGGCTCAGAGGAAGAAGTGCTGTACTGGTCTAAGCCGGCTACAATGCCATAGGCGTTGTAGGAAGCAAATAAAGGCCTGTATTACAGGGCAGTGCCACTGTAAGAAAGGTTGCTACAGTGAATCTTAACACTGTAGAATAAGAGGATCCAGAAGGCAGTGCCTTATACAATGACTGGAAAAGAATGAAGTTGCTTGCTTAACTAGAACTAGATACAGGAGAGGAGAGGGCCTGTTATAGGCTGTGGGAGGCTCTGAAAGGATTCCAGAGCCTTCTATAAGGTAAAAATAACTAATATAATGACTCGGGGCGCCTGTTCAGGCCGACCCTGTTATTCTTGTTGGGCTCTGTAATATTACTGTAGCCGTTTTTATACATAGCGATGCGTTCTCTGGCGCGTGCCACCGTCAAAAAGGGGCCGCGCCGCGCGGTTCCTTGAACAGTGCTTCCTTAAATTCATTAACCGACGATTTCACTACGAAAACCTCCCATTTGAAGCCCAGTGACATTCTGGCCCTCTGATCGAAGGAAGATAACCTAATCCACGGTCGCGTTTCCTTTGTTGTTCTATGCTAGGCTCCGTTTCATGCTAGGCACCGTTATTAACTAGGTCTTGTTCCATATTAGGTACGTATCTGTTTTTATACGTCAATTACATTTGTGTCCCTCCGATCGGAGGACCAGTAGTCTGGGAGTCGGTCTTCTAGGCCGACTGCGACTTTCTGTGGGTGTGGTTCTTTTTGTGGTTTCTTCCCTGTTACGTCACCGCACCAGTTTAATAAAAATGGAATAGTATTGTTCTAAGCCATTCTTGTCAGAAAGAAAGGGGTTCTGGCTGGCCCAGAAAGAAGAGTCTGGAAACCACCAGAACAATAGATTTGTAACCATTGCCACAGACACGCAATTGTAGCCGCGTGGCTGAGCCAGAGAGCTGAACAAGCAATACAATCAGGCAGTTGCAACCCCTTCAATTCCACAGAATCCAGAGTGCAGTGCTTCCAACAACTCCTACAGCAGGGCCCTCCCGGTCCTGTCGTGGGAGAAGACAACCCCTTACCGCAAGCGACGCCATAACGAGAGGCGAGACCGTCGCCACCTCCAACAGCAGCAGTATATCACGAAACATATTATCGCAAACATACACACACACGCCCAGAAAGAGAGCGCCGCCATCTAGAAGAGAAGGCGCCGAGCACAAGCACCCTACAAGGCAGGGCAAGGCTGGGCTGGCCTAGTTTGGCCGCTGGTCGGGGCTGGATTCGATTCAAATCTAGTAAAATGAACACTAACACTAACGACAAGATCATTTTCCTGGCCAGTTCCGAAGTCCCCTAGCTTGAAGATAGTATCTTTGAATGTTGGAGAAAATGGAGAGAACCCTAAATAGAACCTAAATGTCACACGAATCCAATCCCTGAATAGCCTCCATACCAGCGATCGGACCGATCGCTGGTATTCTGTTGAATTACTGCGTGGCTCATTCCAGGCCACAACAACGGAGGAATGGAACTACCTCATTATACGTAGTATTTAGCGGTTGGAAGCTCTCAGCTTCCAACTGATTGAAGTAATCAACACACTTGTTTTTTCCATGACAGAGCCTTCGATCCACAGCGTGCAACACTAAAGAAACGGCAAATGAATAAAAGTAAAGAAAACACACCACATTATCAGAGCGAGGCGTGGCCGCGCACCATCATCCGGGCTGACGCGATATCCATGGCAGCTAGTGGGTGTGATGAGGCAGATACCGGGCTGGCTGACCTGATGATCCGAGGAGATCGTCTTCGCAAATCCACGTTGACGGAACGTTCAAAGTCAATAACTATGAAGCGGCTAGTCTCGGGGTTTTGAAGAAAGTTCTCGTCTCACACGTCCCCATGCAGGACACCAAGCGCATGTATTCTCGTGATCAAGTCTACAACGGCTTGCTCTTCGGCCTGGTTCACCACGTCCTGCTCCGGCATTGTGGCTGCGGCTGGGCGGGGAATGGTATTGCCACCCCACGAGAGAAGCAGCATGTAAACAATTCGGACACCAGGGGCGTAGAAGTAAGTGCGTGACATGGGGCGAAGATCAGCGGTTCCGAAGAAGACAGGTATGTCCACTCCTTGCAAACGCTCTAGCGTCTGGTAGATATCTGCCTCGTGCTCCAGATCCAGGATGAATTCTTCAACGGTCGCTTTGGCGACAAATGTGTATCCGTATTGGAGGAGGGTGGCTTTGAAGATGGCGCTTCGTGCCCCCTCTTTGCCGAGGGGCACAACTCCTTCGTCTAGTGTTTGCCCGAGCTGCTCGTGTACGAGACGGAGCTAAGTAGCGTGGTCGACTGGCCTGGGTGCAGTACGAACGGTTCTGTTGACGAGACGATGACGATGACGATGATGTACCTTCATGGGATGTACCTTTGCCACGGAATGTGCGGCTAGCGCGACGTCTTTTGGCAGCTTGAGCTGACGGGGAATTGTCTGACGGGCTACGGGAGCGATCTCGTTGAGAAGTGAGGCGGTTGGGAGAGGGAGACTTGTACTTTCGTTTCTTTTGCTTGGTCGAGGAAGCCCATTCCGATGGCGACTCCGAAGTTTTCCTTGCTGTCTCAGGAATCATACCAAGTATTGTTTCCACACTAAGTTCCCACCTGGAAGCCTTCTGCGTAGCCAGCAGACGAACATCCTGTGGCTGTTCCCGTTGCTTGTCCTTCTCTGGTGATCCAAGCGCCATGAGAGTAAAAGCGAGAATTTGCGTAACGGCTGTATAAGAGATGAGGTTGGCCGGGTTGTTTACTGTGTCGCGCTCCGGTTCAGCCAAGTGGTAGTATAGGGTGTTGGAATCGGCCCAGTCTACCTTGAGAAAGACCATGGCTTCCCCGGTAGTCAGAAAGCTGTACTCCAATCCGCCTTCGATCATGTAGTGAAACGTCTGGGCAAGGGCGGCAGCCGTCAGCTTTTTTGCCCAGTAGTTGAACGACGCAGTCTCTTCAGCAAGTTCTTTTTTGGGAACAACCAAGCATTTGACAACCTCACTGATATCTAAGTCTTGAAGGCTAGAGCGGAGATAACTTAGTGTGAGCTTGTGAGGTGCCTTGTACCCGATGAGATAGGCCATGGCAAGTATTTCGGACTCGGACTAGAACTCGGACTCGGATCCCGAACTGCGGTCTCTGCGTTGGTACATACAAATCTGATCCGCCCTGAGGTTGAGAGCCGGGATGGAGGCTGGGGTCGAGGTAGGTGTTGTTGGATTCGGTTGCTGTCGCCCTGCTTGTCGACGGGCTGCGACCGCTTCGCTCCACTCGCTAATGACACTAGCATGGTTCTCAAACGAAACGCCCCGATCGATATCAAACTCTTTCTGGACCTGGTCGTGACGGGCTATTTTTTGCACAATCTTGCGCACGGGATCCTCGACAACAAGGTGTTGAAAGAGCTCAAGGGCTTTTTCGTTGCCAATCTTCCGCTCAGCCATCCTCTCACCCAAGTCGCGTAAGAAAGCACGGCTCTCAAAAACGGTATCACCATGGGGATAACAGGCGAAGAGCTTCTCAAGGACCTCTTGTTGCTCATGTCGGAACGTATCTGATTGTTCCGAATGCGCATTTTTCACTCCACACCTTCCTGTTGAACCCCTTCACGGTCCTACCGAGAATCCTTGCCGGGGCAGGCTTGAGCCCACCATCCATGATCAGGAGGTCCCTTGTCGTGGGATCACCAAACACCTCCGCCTTCGCGCACATCATGAACTGCACCATATTCGTAAACCTGATCTCGTTACAGACACGAAGTCGCTCATGAACCAGTGACTGAACGACGAGCCGTGTGGTCCGGAACATCCTGTGATGATCACCGGACCAGCCCCGAGTGGGGGAGAAACTTGGTCCACATGCTGTCATCCTCCCAATCGGCGTCCCGTCGGAGCCAGGGCTTCAGCCTCATCATCTCATTCCCGGTACTAACCTCCTTCACCTCATCCACCAGGCCAAGACTCCAGCCGACTAATCCGCAGGGCCCTGAACCAGGGTAGCCTCTGAGCAACCTCACATTCATCAACGCAGTCCCGATCGTGTTTGTGCCCCAGCATGATCTGTTGACGAGGGCGGTGCCTGGTAGATACCCGACACCTAGATGTGTATCACAATCGGTCCCGGCGTATACTATCCGGGAGTCGCCGGTACTCAGTAGGCTACCCGCGTGGATCACGACTTGGGTACAGATAGCCAGGTACTACCCCAACATGGCCGGCCTCAGACCCTCCCTCCTCCAGACCTCGGGATCGAAGTTCCTGATCTCGCTGGTGACATCATCGTAGAAGCTCCTCGGCATCAGACCGCTGTTGACGACCATCTCAGCCACATCTCCTTCCGAGAACCGACAGGCCCTCCTGTACGCCATGAACTGGGTTACGGTCGTGAACGTGTTACCCGTCAAAGATGAACGTAACCGGGTACTCCGGGGAGAGGGTATGAGACACACCGGACGAGTCGTCCCCCGCGATGTAGTATCTGCGGTTGCTGCCGGGTATGTGAGGAAGACGCCCGGAGGCGGGCCGATATAGTCCATAGAGTGGTTTTCAACTGAAGATCCCGATGATGAAGCCCGTACTGTGGCGAACTACCACTCCATGAGAACCGCCGCGGAGTTCCTATGCTTGTCGTACCCCATGCCGAGAATCGGCCTCTGTCCCCTGATGAAGGCCACGAACCTCGGGCCGCTATTCGCCTCAATCCACCAGCAAACGGCGGGTTCACATTGTTCACATTCATCATCTCCCTGACCGATACGGCGCCTTATTCGAAGCTGCACGGCTGGCACTCCGGAGTGGTAGCCGGGTAGCGGTCGCTGATGATTCTTTCTGCCTGCTGAAGCATAGCGCTTCCGGGGTGAATAGATGCGCGGACAGGACCATGGATGCAGTTATGAACGTTCTCAATGTATCGCCGGCCTTTCTCGTAACCGCCAGCTTGGGGCTGCTGCTGACACATGGCACGCTTAGGACGGCGTTTCAAACGCGGCCAGCATATACTCACCCTTGCCGATACGGCCGTCTCCATCATACAAGCGGTTCGACGAGCCAGAGATACCATTCGCGAGGCTTAACGACCCCGCCCGCAGCCCGTGGTACTCGGAATCCATGATGAGCCACTCTAAAGGGGGGAGGGCGACGCGCCCACGAGATCGATGCACCCGCTGGTAAAGGTCGCTGGGCTGGCCTGATCGCCTGCGGTGAGATGAGAAGCAGCCTTTATATCGAGAGCGACATGGAGCACCCTATCGGTTGTCGCTGGCATCGTCCAGTTTGTTGACTTTGGCACCCGGCTCATAACCCATACACGGGAGATCTACCACTCGGGGTCGGGCCAAACCCGGGATACCGTTGCCCTCCTGGACATCTCAACGGGCCTGTAACTAGTGAGGAGGAAATCGCCAACTGACATCCGAGCCCCCAGAAGGATTACATCCATGTTCGGTGATACTTAGGTGGGTTTGGACTGATGGCGGCGTTAACGTCGGTATATTCTGGCGCTATTGATCTAGTGAGTCTTGTGATACGCAAGTTTCTCTTTTCTAGGCATCTTATATTATCTCCCCATAGGACATCATCCAGGGAACACACTCCTCAACACCCCCCCATACTCCGCATACGACAACTTCATCTTCTCAATGTCATAATCATTCCAATACCCGCCGCCCGCCAGGGCACTCGCCCTCTGCCACCCCTCAAACCTCCCCCTTGCCTGCACCGCCGTCGTACTCTGCCCGGGCTTCGAATCATTCGTCACCCACAATAGCGGCACAACCTTCATGCCCAAATCCCTCTCCCACCCCCTCGGATCATTCCTCGCCCCTCCGTCATAACACTGCAAATACACCCTATCCACCAACAACCCCCCCTCCTTCAGCCCCGCGTTCCCCTGACTCACCACCGCCTGCCAGAACCTCACGTTCGTATATGGCGCAGTCGTATACTTATACCCCGCGCGTCCCAACATCTTCGCAAAGGCCACCGTGCTTTGCACATCATAAAGCGACTCATCATCATTATTCACCGCGTCCAGGCCCCACGCCTCCTTCAGTGCCACGAAATTCTTGTACACCGGCGTCTCCGCCCCTGAGCCCGGCTTGGCCATCAAGTCCCTCACATGCTGCGAGTTCATCGAGATCTCGACGCGGTCGACGCCGGTGCTGTTGGTCTTGAAGGAGCGGACTTTGTCCGCGAGGGCGGCGCCGCCGACGTAGGAGCCGCCCGAGGCGACGGTGATGTCGCTGCTGCCGGGGGTGTTGGAGTAGTATTTTATGGAGCCGTCGGAGAGGATGCCGATGCCGAAGATGAGGAGAGTGTTGAAGCCGGAGGTTTTGAGGGCGGTGGTGTTGGATTTGAGGACGTCTTTGAAGAGGTAGAGGGCGCGGATGGGGGGCGCGGCGAGGGTTAGTGTGAATGGGAGGAGGAGAAGGGCAAGGAGAGCGAAGATGGGGGGTGTTGGTGGCTTCATGGTGTTAACGATGCACAGATTTGATGGTAGTGTCGTGGGTTGGGGGATGGGAAACGTCCCGTTCCCCGGATTTTGCCATGCGGATGTTGGAGTAGGACACGCCATGCGCAGGTAACCGAATTTGGAGGACTGGACAGGTATCTTGGCTGTGAGGGGTAGGAAGTATTGTGCATAATATCTCGAATATTGGTCGCGTCTATATTGTGTTTCTGGCTAAAGGGGCGGCCTATCCTATCAACGAGGTTCTTACCCTGCTCACGGCAGTCGATGAACTCCACCTTGACCCATTCTGGATGTTCATATTTGACAGTGATTTCGAAGTGAAAGTGTCCCGGGATTGAAGTTCACAGAGATTCGGACCCACACGCTGGGATGTCTTTCGGCATCAGCACCTGGGTCCCAGTGGAGAAGGCGCTCCCTATTGCGGCTCGCATATACACCAGCGTCAACAAATTAGGTACCCCCCTTGCGCCCGTACGTCTCTGTCGCTGAAGGGAAAATGTAGCGAGAGACGCTCCCCACAGAGAGGACCGATTTGCTTGTGCTACCGTTGAGAGATGTGAGAGGTAGGGGCAGTCAAGACGAATAACATATTTTTGAACATCGGTGGTTGGCAGGGGATATGGACGGTGGGAAGGGTGCCGTAAACGTATAGTGCAACTGGAAATTGCCGTACTAAATGCTTCATACGTGATGAACTCGAGAAACAGGAGAAAAAGCTCGCATTTGAGCAACATTGTCATACGAGGGAGAAACAAAGCTTCCTACTTTAGGTCCTTTGCAATCTCCAAAACACACCTCTGAAACTCGTGTAGTGCAATAATCGGAGGATGCATGGGAGGGAGAATCTGACAGGCGGCTGTTCCACAAACGCCAGCCTCGTGATCCATGAACCACGCGCAGCTCGGAACCCCCGCCCAGAAGTTCGTGCCTTTTTCGAACCGAACCTCTTGGCCGTCCAGGCACAGCATACCAGCGAGCGAGTACGTCTTCCTGACGCTATGTGGGATCCCCAAATCAAGGAGCTGCGCGTGGACTGGTGAAAGTGCAAGGTAATCGTTGAAAGCCTGCTCCATCTTCTCGTCTAGCTGCGGCCGAAACAGCTCGTCGTATGACTTGGGTGTGAGAAGTTTAGAGTTCCTGCGAAATACAGCAGACAGGAAGGTGTAGTACGCCTGCGCCGAGGTAAAAACGCCGGCCCCGCCGAAACAATCCGCCCCGCCAAAGAGCATGTCGAAGCCAAGTGCGTCCACGGCAGGGGGCTCGCCCTTCTCGTTCAGCGTGCTGAGGTCGGCCATACAACAATGCATGTCTGGGTTCTCCTTCGGATAGAAAGAGGTGTCGCCCTCTATGCTTAGCGGCGCCCAAATGTTCTGGCGCATGAACTCGTCGAGGGTGATCCCGGTTGCGACAGCGACCGCCTTGCCTACCTAGTCATGACCTGCACCGTACGCAAAGTCTGTGCCCAGGACAAAGGCGAGAGGCAAAGCTGACTTGTCTTCAACCGTAGGCCCGGACCACGGGATCTCATTGCGAGATGGGCGCCACTTCCCGAGGAGCGGGCTAAGCCAGTCATACTCATGGTCTGAGGTGTGGCAGAGGAGCACCCGAAGGGTGATGGGGGTCGAATCGGGCTCGAAAGTCCCAGCGCTCCTCGTCATCAAAGCCGGTCATAATACCGTACTGGCCCATCAGAGGGAATGTCGACCGGACATCGGAGTCCAGGTCTAGTTTCCCCTGCTCAACTGCTTGAAGAACGGCTACCGTTGTCATGAGTTTGCTGAGGGATGCCACAGCGCAGATCGTCGAGCCGTTGAAGGGCTCTTGATCTTTGCAGGCCTTCAAGCTGGCCTTCCCGAAAGACTTCGAGGAGAGAATGTTTCCTTGAAGCTCGGTTAGCTTTCCGAATGTGGTATCTGACACCAAACACGGCCTTGTTTGAGCACCTACCATTCTTGTCGCCGGCCAGGAGCGAAGCACCAGGGAGCAGGCCAGATGCAACGGCATCTTCATAGATTTTGTCAACCTTCTCTGAGGTCATCGTGAATTAGTGGCGAGGAATAGACGGGGAAGCATTGATGGACGGCCAGACCGGTGGCTCCTTGTTATTTGAAGAAGTGGCCAGTTCAAGGGGGCTAGGATCGGCTGGCATAATCGGCCCGCACCGGCTTACTGCGGTATGTTAGCGGCCGCTGGCATCCCCAGCACGCTGTCCCCGCACCAGGACGAGAGCAAAAGATGCGGTCACGCTGGTGTGCTTAGTGCGGAGACTAGGTGGTAACATTATCCACTGAAGCTCGACGGTACCCCGTTCCAACTGAAATGCCGTGTGCAATGCAGTTCGGAGAGATCTGCGTGCCTCTGTTAGAGACCAATGTTCGTGAACAGACCGTCTAGCGTGATGCGATCCGTGTAGGTGTTGGAATCGTTCTGTTTTTTGTCTGTCGCCTTTTCCACCAGGAGTCGTCGCATGTCAGCGTAGACCCGCGCCTTCATCTGGTCAATCACCTCGCGCCACACAAGCTTTGCTGCATCAACATCCTCGCTTCCAGCCGGTAACCGAACATCTGCTGGCCTCCAATCCAGATAGGTATTTGGATGCCCATCACGGAAGCGAACGGGGGTAGCGATGATGGAGAAATAATATTGGCAAAGGCGGCATATTGGTTTGCTCGTTCCAATATATCTCCAGTTGCTGAAGAAGCGAGGGGGCTGAACACCTCCGGCGGTCCGTGAGAGCCAATCGTGCAAGAGGACCTCCGCGTGGACGATGGGATCGAGCTTTCTCTTCCACTGTTCTTCCAACATGGCATCGAGGTCGTATACCTGGAGGTCCCTGGCGTGCTGCTTCAAGGCCTCGAGTTGCGAAGGGGTTGCTTGAGGTGTACGATTGATGATGGTATCAACGGCTTCCGGCTTGAGTCTTGTCGCGGCGGTCGGGTAGGAGCTGCTAGAGTCGAGGAAGTCGACCTCAAAGTCACGCAACAGGTCCGTGTCTCCCCATATATGATGGGCGCTGATGAGGGTCTCGACATCATACTCGTACGACAGGAGACGACCTGTCACATGCTGCAAGCTGGACCAGGACGTCGCATTGCCCATTCTCTCCGATGTGTATGCCCGCCTCTCAATAAAGTACTGCAGCGGTAGCCGACGGTATTCTTGGATAGTTTTGATGCACTGGATGGTAGACGTGATAACTGCAGCTCGAAACGAGATCGGTAGTCAGTACACGGAACAGACAACCAAGGTGTGCTACATGTAGGGCCAACTGACATTCATCGCTCTTCTGGCCCGCTTGGCCTGTTTCGGGGATCGTCTGCAGAAGTCTGTCTAACGCCCGAGCGGCTTGCCTGCCTGCACAGATTGTCAACACTGCGGTTTTCCCGCCACAAACGAGTAGACCTACTCTCCAGAGAGGCGGTGTCGCCCTGGCATCCATTGATACAAGACTTCAAGTCCGTGGAGAGCGCGGAGAGGTAACCCTGCACCCTCACGGTGTTCAGGAGCAAGACTTGGCGTAGCAATCGATCAGCCAGGGCCCTGTCGGGCAGTCTCGTTTCGGCCTCCAAGTTTTCCTTGAGAATATTGAGGAGGGATGTGAGGTCGGCCTTCGTCTTGATGAGGTTTTGTCGTCCCCGGCGATTTGACGCAAAGAGGTAGAGCACTCGGCCGTTGTCAAGCAGAACTGCGAGGGCTGTGACAGTGTCCCCTTTTGGGCGATAGTCGCAGATGTGCGCTAGTTTGTTGACAAAGGTTCGAAACTTCTCCTCTGGTCCTTGGTTCGGGTTCGGGGGCGTATCGGCAGCCTTCGGGAGTGTGCGTTGGTTGCAACTCTGGTGGATACTCTCCAGGAGAAGGAGGGGAGGAAAGAAGTTGCGAATCCTCGTTTGCTGTTTGCCATCTAGGGGCACAGTGGCAACATCCTCACGGACTAGACATGTATCAGCCATGTCCACGCTTGGAGGGAAGGCGGGGCAACTAACCCATGGTGTCAGGAGATCTGAACGTGCATGTGCGCTTCGGCCGCTTTCTGAGGAACGGCGCCCCTCGTCGCCGCGCGAAGTTAAGATACTCTTAATGAGACCGGGGGCTTGACCTGCTCCTCGTTGATCTTGCCGTGATATCTTGAGCGGACCGAAAGATGCGGGATGTCTACCAAGCTCTGCGGCCGCAATTGGCCTGCCTCCCCGACGAAAGGAAGCCGAGCGGGGCATCTTGGCACGCCTAATCGCTGGGGACCACATGCCTGCCGTGCGACCGCGGAGAGTGGGGCTAATTGTAGACCTCCCGCAGCTCGTTGTTATGATTGGGCGCATGGTGTCAGCAAAATGCGCAGAGAGTTCTAGTTGGGCCCGAGCGGCAGCACCGGCCCCACACTGGAGCCTGCTCCCATTTCCCCATCTAAAACCTCACGTCAATCTAGACCTCCGCCTGCGTCCTCCCGTTAGCAATCCTCAGCGCATGACAGCCTCCACAGTTTCGCCGCCAGGATGAGGACTGTGAATCGCGGTGAGTGATCGTGGCGGTATTACGGCGTGCATCATCGTGTTGCTGATATTGACACTCGCAGATTGCACCCCGGAGCTCCCGTGGGACACCGGCCCTTTTGCCGACGAGGGATTAGCGTCGCTTCGCTGTGAGACCAGCCACTCTGCATCCCTACCACGGCTTGCTCGCGACATCGCTAACCTGTTTCCAAGACCGTTGCACGCTCGAGGGGCAAACTGTCCACCCTCTGGCCACTCTTCTCGCTGAGAATTGGAGCCATGGAGCTGTGTGCCCGTCCGAGGAGACATATGCTGACATTGGCGGTATACCTGACACGTCCGACCCGTTGCCTCTGTTCATGGGCACTGGTTACAGTGACTATGCGGACTGGGCCACATACAGCCTCCCAGAGACGCCTGGGCTGGGTGGGTTCCTCGTCTCTGAGAACCAAGTTACGCCGCTTTAGTCTGCGGGCTCGCGACTCCAGCTGGGGAGCTTCTGCTCCCTTCCGCAGCAGTCCGGTTCTTTTGATGACCGAACCCCCCAGTTTGACTTTATCGTTACAACTCCTGAGAGTTTTTGCTCGCCAGTCGACACATGCACTCCCTCAACTCCCGAGATGGGTGAGGATTCCGCTTCCTCTGCCACCAAATCCCCGCAAACCCCTCACCATCGCCGCTTTAGCAAACCACTCGCTTGTCCCCATGATTCCTGCTCCAAGGTCTTCAACCGGCCTTGCGATTTGAAGTATTTTCCCCTATTCCTTCGCTCTGGCGACTTGCTGACCCAGTATAGAAAGCATGAAAAGAAGCACACTCGCCCGTACGGCTGCGAACTGTGCCCTAGACGGTTCTACCAGAAGCGCGACCTCGACAAGCACTCGAGAACCCACACCGGTGGTCCCTCATGGCTGTGCGCCTTCGATGGCTGCGGCAAGAAGTTCACTGTCGACGACAACCTCGTCCGCCACATAAGGAACATGCACGACATGGTGGTGAAGAAATCATCACTGAAGCCATCACAGCCGGGATGAACTCTCTCGCTCAATTAAGTAACAGGAGCTTCTTACATATTTAAAGTTTGAGAACGGATGGAGACAGAAAGCTTCTCGTATTCGAACTTACAACCGGGGCGGGGTATATTCCAAACTTGGGATGTTGCCGTTTCACTTGGTTTAGGATATTGTTGGGTGTCGTTCTTTTTTTTCGGTTTGCACACTAGTTGCTATTTCTTTCGAGGATCCAATGGTTGTTAGTTTGGCGTCAGTCCTTACCAATGCAAGAATCTCATGTTTTGTTGTCCAAGCTCTTCTCGAGGTATTACTCCTCAAATCGTGATATCCATCGCCGTGGGATCCCAAGCGAGCCCTCGAGGACAGCTGTGGCAATAAGAGCATTTGCTACGTTCACCCGTGCCTGTCCCAAAGTAGAGCAAGCCGCCTGGACGGTGTGTTTGAACCGCAGGAGGAAGCGTGTTCCATCACTGAGGCCGACAGAGCCGGCACACGCCAACGGCGTGTCCGCTCAAGGCGTGGCGGATGGCGTTCAAGTCTGCTGATCGATGCTAATCACGGAACCGTACTCGTCCAAGCCCCTCCCGCTCGTCAACCGTCAAACCCGCCAAAGACGAAGAGCGCCAGTAGGAGATCAAATGCCACCAGGCTCTCCTCAACGAGAGCGTCAGGCCGCTATTCGACGTCGGCCTCATCGAGAAGGTCCAGGCGGACCCGCACGTGTACGCTGACCTACTGCGACCTTAGGTAAGACACCCGTCCCCGTCTCCGACGATGCCGAACTGGCAGGCTCTCCCAGCGCAGTAGGATCACTAGAGGGAGTTCTGCACCTGGCAGCAGCACAGACGGCTCAGGAGGCCCATATTCGAGGAATGTCTGGACGCACAGAGAAGGGAGCATGCCAGGCGCTGGGGAACGGAGAAAGCTGCACTCAGTTCTCAGTTTGAGGAGTTTACGCGCGAGCGGTGGCGGCGCGAATACGACTACGCTGGGGATGAGGAGCATGTCAATGGCGCGACCGAGAGGCATTCTAAGGCTGCCAGGAGGTTCCTCGCGGACCGGGGGTTCGTCTTCCGGCCCTTTAAGTTGTTGGCGGATCCGAAGATGCAGGACCAGTAGACGACGTATGTCGAGTATCTCGCCTTCGAAGCCTTGGAGCTATATGATCTCGCGAGGGCTGTCAAGAGACTGGAGAAAGGGACGAAAACGCACGACGGTTTTGAGGGGTTATATAAGCGGCTAAGGCCAAGGCTGAGCGGCAGCAGTGCAGGGTTGATTGGGTACTGTCTGAGATAAAGAAGATCGAAGCGGAGGAGAAAGCTGCTGCAGGCGAGAGCGGCAGCATGAGTGCCAGCAAGAGTGACAACAGCAGGAAAAGGAGACCTGTGGACGATAACGACGACGACCGTGAGGATCTCGTGGAGCCGCGGTCGAAGAAGCGCAGGCGGACGGAGGAGGCGGTCGAGACGGAGAGAATGACGGCTGGCAGGACTACACGAAGCAAGAAACGCAAGGTCCGGGCAGACGAGGACATGGGCGAGGAGGATATCGTGAAACCACGGTTGAAGAGGAGCAAAGCGGCCAGCACGAGCGACGACCCAGGTAGCGTCGTCCCGCAACCACAACCTCCGACTCCTGAGGCGTCGGCGGACCCGGCAGCCACGATCACTACCTGTACCCCGCCGCACTGTCATCTCCGGCGGTCGAATCGCTTAAGGAACCCTCGCGAAACAATAGCAGCAGAAGTAGCAGGATCGGATCCAGCCAGACAGCAGCGATCACTGCGACCGATTCAACGGATTCAGGACGTCAGCGGGCGGCCAGAAGGCCTAGAGGTCGGCTACGCGCTACTGCACGGAGGAGCATATCTTAATTCGACGAAATTGGCTTGGTGAGGGAACGGTCCGTCTACCTCTCTGCACGACGTTACGCGTCGCTGCGATAAAAGAATTTTGGCGACCCCATCTCCCTGCCCAACAGCGACGTACCGCAATGCAAACCAAACCTCGCCGACCTGCCGGGGATCTCAGAATCTGCTTGCCGCCACTCCCGCTTCGTTTATCTTCCGAGACCTTGTTGTTGGGACGGGATGGACAGGGTGGGACAGGACGGACAGAGGAGGGCGGGTATGGCACAACTAGCTGCAATTATGGTCGGCTGAGCGCCGGGTGGCAGATGTAGTGAGTACTGCGTACGTAGTCAAAGTAGTCAATCCCAATGCCCCCCCTGCCCCCCCAGTGGCAGAGTCTCGCAGCTATCAAGAGAGAGTGAGAGAAAGAGAACAGAGAAACAGAGAAACACCATCTCAGCATCACATCCAGTTTGGGAAAATCGAGAGTTTCAAAACGGCAGAGTGCTGTCGCCCCACAAATATGTTACAACCGCAAGCTCTCGGTTTCGCACAGGTTGATAATCTTGATTTAAAACGGTGCGACCCACCTATTGCATGGGGTGACATGCCAACCACCGTATCAGTTCCGCAGCTCGAGCCACTTGTCCAAACGTCATTCACGGCGAGGCCGAGAAGTGGAGGCTAAGTCTGATAGCATGTAAGTTTTTGCCTCCCTGCAAGCCGACTGTGAATTATACTGTGCCTACGACCCGTCCAAGGGGAACAACTTGCTCCTAAATCGTCCCCATAGGGAAGGTTGGACGCGAATAGTAACGGCACCCATAGCAGTGACCTTATTGCCTATATCAGTCCAGTAAGCCCTTATAACACGCTTGTTTTCTTAACTGCCATCTTGATATGCCGCATAGTGGATGTACAAGGAAGAAGCAGTTACAGCAGATGAGGGCGTGCAGTAGCTGAGGCAGCATTGTCTTGCTAACTTGTCAGCCTTCATCGAAGGATATGAATGTTCCTGCTGCCCACATTCCCAGTACGCAAGCCAGAGCGAGGCGCAGGATGCCTCCACAGCGACTCAAAGCACGTGTGGATTGGGATGAGGGTCCTCGCCGCCCTCCTCGACCGGGACGCCGATTCATCTCACTACGCTCGATACAACCTGAGAGATCTAGGCAGAGCATGACGACCTCGGACCATTCCGGCGGCGGCACATCCAGCTCACACCCTGTCCTTAAGATATCGGCAGTCCTTCAATTCCGGTTCTCTCTTGGGATGTTGGGCTTGCGTGACGATGTCATGCGGGCTAGGATGGACCGTTTCTTGTCGCCGAAGCTTTATGCTTCCTTCCTGGAAGCTAACATGCATGGCGCAGGCGCGCTGCCGGTGGAAGAGTTATCGCTCGCATTACCCCCTCCGCCCGACATTTCCCACACACATCATGTCCTGGCAAGCTTTCACCTCCTTCGCTTCGGCGCTCTGGTTGACAGAAGGCGGGAGCATTAGCCAAGTATATACCACCTACAGCGTCTTGTCACTCCTTAGGGAGTAGCAATCCCAGGTAGCCATCATCGCTGTGGTTTTGCTTGTGTTTTTCATCAAGCCTCTCCTAGTCACTTACCTCTACCACCCGCGGTCACCCGGAAAGGCTGAGCTCCAGAATCGCGAGGTAAAAACTCCAGACCACAATCGCGGCTAGGACTGACAATTGCTTCTAGAACATTGCAAAGATAGAGGCCGACAGCCGGGAACGTATTACACACATGCAATCTCAACGGGACATGTGTATCGCTCTTACCGCGTCCTCAAGGGATATCCAGATACACAGACTTCCTCGCCTTAAGCCTCGTACTCCCGAACCTCGGCTTCATGCTCTCGAATTTCCGGCTGCGATGCTGGCTAGCGTTGACCGAGATGCCCCTGGCTCTCCTGATAGCAGCAACACCGATGGATATACCTGATGGCTGGATTGCCTAATGGCTTGGTGGGGTGGATGAATGGGATGGGGGCTGTGTGTAGTTAGCTCAGCTGGGGCATGGTTGCCTTTGCTACTATCCAGTACTATCATCGAAAGCTCTGTAAAGCCAGACACCTGAAGCAATCTTGAGTGACCGACAGCACCAGTAATATGGGAATTGATCTGCTGATAGCGAAGGTGGAAAAGGCCCAGTTATTACCAGAGGAGGCGGTGTCGCATGGGGGAAAGGTAGGGGATTGTCGGCGCTATGACCTGTAATTAGCGGGACTATAAACAGAGGATCGAGGTTGCCGTGCTCGGCTTCGTATCGCCCCGTGGTGTTCAAGGTCGTCGTGCCTGGGCGGCATAAAAAGGTTGCCTTGTCATTATCAACCAGGGTTTGGAAGAGTTGCTGAAGGCGTGCATCCAACGAAACAGGGCTGGGTTCGGCACAAGGCGACATGTTCACGCTGTGCTATTGCCGCTAACAATCGATGGGATGGATTCCTCTCACGGCAGAAGGGGGCCAATGCGACCGCCGTGCTCTCTGGGCCCGATGAGGTCCTCCCGGCGGGAAGCTACTATTTCCATGTCCCGCCCTTATCCAACGGCCTGTCTCCCTCTCTCCCTCTCTCCCTCATCTCCTCGCATATGCATCTCCCATCTAACCTCACCTCTCGTAGATACATCTCCATACCCGGTTGTTCCATCGTTTGCCCATTTCTAATTTCCTCACGACAACCTCCCTCACTCATGGGCAACAATGCGGATCCCGTGGCATCGAGGCGGTATTCAGCCTCAACCCTCCTCACTCAATCAGGCCGTCCTCACACGCGATATATCCTGCCACATTTCCCAAAATATCTTTGGTACGGAATCAGCCTACCTAATTCCACGTACTGAGGAGCACTGGTTTAATACTAACGAGATGCTCCTTTATTCATCCCGTCCTGACGCCCCTGAGTCTAATTCGGCTGATACTACACGTAACGTCTTACTCCTCCGATCCGATCTACATCATCTCTTCGACCAAGGCCGTCTCGTCTTTCTACCTAAAGGGGGTGCTTGGGTTGTCCACATCCTTTCGGGCCGGCCAGATGGAGAACTGGCAGCCTTATATCACAATGTCAGCCTACAACCGCTGTCGGAACTTTCAGTTGAGTTTCTTCTCACTCGTTTTGCCTGGACCGTTCTTTCGCAGGACATCTTTTTACGAGCCGGGAGTGACCGAAGGCTGGTGACCGTACAGGGAGACGAGGTCAAGGTGGAAACCGTATCTGGGCTGGACTGCCTCCTCAAGTTTACACCAGTTAAGGACCCAAGCCGGAGCCAGAGTCCTAAGAAGCGTGCACAAGGCGCTGGGAGCCAGAACCAGGACGACGATGGAGATGCTGCTATTGATTGGGACCACAATGATTGGGACGATAACCGCGGACGTAAGAGATGGCGGAGCTCCTGGGTGTCAAGCCCTCCGCCCTTCGCCGCTTGTGCCGAGTGAAGAGTGTCTAGCACAGTGGTGGAATGACCATTTGGTTGCTACGTAACCCGTGTGTCAGCGTTCATGCGTTTGAGAAATATTATGTTACTTTCCTTATCTAATGCAAAGCTAATTGCATCCGAATTTCTTGAACGGCGTGTATCTTGTGAAAGCACAAGAATTAAGGCCCGGGCAAGTGATCTGGCTGAACTCGGGACAACAACCACAATCGCGAGACAGTCCCCAAGACAAACCACCGAGAAGGTAACAGCATAAGTGCGTCCTAGTCCATGGCCACCGCGGCCTCGAAACTTGTCAGAATCTGGTGCCTGGAGCCAACTGCTGCTCTAGTTGTTGATTGCGTTCTTTTTCTGCAAAACTGTGAAATCTCTGGCCCCTGGAAAGATCTGGTGCCAAGCCAGCAGCGCGACGCTGTACTGTGGCCCGGACTCCATCTCGTGGAAGGAGTTGGCAGTTGTTGTCGAGTGGCTTGTTGAGCTTGAGATGGCTACGTCCCGGCTTTCTGAGATTATGTAACGGGATGTGAAGTTACAGCATCTGCCTGGCTGGTTCGAGTTTGTGTCGGAACTTGGAGTGAACCTGTTGGTTTAAGCTACTGGCAAGGTCTTTCAGGCCTAGAGGCCAGTGATGCAAAGAAAGCCAGATGAAAGTGAGGAAGGGGAGGAGTTACGAGAAGAAGCCATCTTCCGGGAGAAGTCAATCAACCCGCTCAACCATCGAAGCCTCTTGAATCTCGAGCATTTCGTCAAGCATTCAGGGCGTTCCGCTCTGAGGTCGACCTCCTCGTCGGCCATGCCCAGGGAGGCTACCGTAACTACAGCGCTGCGCAGAACAAGCCCAACAACCTCGATATTCCGCACTTCCTAAGGCGCCTAAAGGCGGCTCAGGAACAACCACTACAGCCTCTACGTATGTGGCTTCAAGCTCGACACAATCGAGATTGTTCTCAATACAGCCAATGGCGGTAATGTCATAGCTCATCCTCAGCGGCTAGAACGCCGGCAATCCACCGTACTATTACTCCACGGCAGGCAGTTGTCAACGCAATAAACGTTCCGTGCTTTTCAGGTGGGGGGATCTGTAACAGGCACATGAATTCCATGGGTACGTGCGCACACGTTTCGTGCGAACAGTCCGTGCGATCAGATTTTCTTTTCAGCCAAACAACAACAACCAACCAAAGCATCATGACTGACGAACGCACTGAGCGCGGTGCGAATCAAGAAAGCACTGAGCGCGATGCGAATCACGAACAGGATGCCCCACGCTCTCACAGCCGCAGTCATGTAGCCTTGCTCTACGATCTCATACAGCTCCGCGAAGACGACTGCGACTTTTTCTGCGATGACAGCTTCACTTTGACGCCAGACGAGTTCTAGGACTTCCACGAAGCCCACAGCGCCAGAGAATTCCATTGCAAGATTGGCAACTACGAATACGACGGTACAGCCCTTAACTTCAAGAACATGACCATTGTCCACGATGGCGTTGGCGGCACGCTGGATACCGAGATTGACCACCAGCTGCTGCCGCTTTGTGACCATCCCGAGGTTGGGTAGGTCTCCCCGCTGCCATCGAATTTTGTTTTTATCGAACTGACCCATGTGTTATCAATTAGCACCCTCGTTTGCCAGCTGCAGTCGCGCGCTGGTTGGCCGGTGTATATTTCCGACAAGTCATTTCGGAAGCCCGACTTTGCGTTTGGTACACGCGGCTTCCTTCTACCTACGCTTGTTGGGGAGGTGAGCTACAGCCGCCGCTTCACCCGTTCGCAGCTCAAGGCCAAGTACCAAGCCTATCTGACCAAGTCCAACGATGAAATCCTGATCGTGGTGTGTGTCGATTTGTATTATGCTGGCACGGGCGACAAAATCCTCCAAACGGCAAGGGATCTTGATCGCACCGCGATCAGCGTCTGGATTCTGCGAGACGGTGTTGTCGAGACCGCGATGGACTGGGTCCCTTTGTCCTAGGAGGGCGCCGGGATCGATCTTTACCTATCCGAACTCGTTGACGCCGGTCATGAGCTGCCCTCTGAATTTGTCCGTCCGCGTAATGGGTTTGTCCTTCTCTTTCTCTGCCTCCGTATTCCCGTACATGTCTGACGCTTAGGTTTCTCCAGGCCTGGCTGGGCGCCAACCATTCACATCCCTTTCACCACAATTATTCGCGAACTGCAGGAGTTCTGCCGCATCGAATCTGCGCTGCCCCACCAACCTCGCAAGCGTAAACACGCCAGCCACGACGGGTCAGACGAAGAGCTCCTCTCCGAGCTCATGGCGGCCAAGAATCGGGAGATAGAGGCCAAGATAGCGGCCAAGGATCAGGAGATGGAGGCTAAGATGGCGGCCATGGATCGGGAGATGGCGGCCAAGGATCGGGCTTGGAGAGTCGAGAGACGAGATGGGGCTAAAGCTCGGGAGCAGCTTGCGAAGAAGGAGCAGGAGCTTGCCGAGCTCAGCCAAGCTCTATCTAGCTAGCTTAACCTGGCGCAATATTACCTTGAAATCAGCCGCACCTCTGGCGAAGAGAGACAGACGCGATCGGGTTGGACTTGTCCACGTGTTTTCCAAAAGCCTCTAAAAACGTGTCGAGCCTCCCAAGCGCCACCGGGGCACAAATGGTCGTGGAGGAAGTATTGGGACCGGCGAGTCGTCGCGACTGGATAATGAGCCGATTGAATTCTTTGGCCGACCGATCCGCCTAGTAATTTTGTCTGCCGTGTCGTAACCCTTCTTGTATTTGTTCTTGTATTTGTTTACCCCCCAAACAGTCCCAATGTGGTGAACAAGTTGCCTGGTCCTATTTTAATGTTCAGCAGGAAAGATCGACGGCTGAGACATGGATGCCTTATGTTGCGACAAAACCGTATTGCTCTTCCATCTCCTTCTTGATCTCTTTGAGCGTGCCTTTTTGGTAAGTGCATGATGACTACTTACACCGATACAGTGGAAGTTGCTCAAGCCGCGATGATTGGTTTAGACACCCGAGAAATTCCACTGTGCATGGAATTCCGCAGCAGTCGCCATGAGAGTTGCGCTTGTGGCGGAAACGATTGGGACGGCTTGGTCCCCGCCGTGGGCGAGACCGAGATGTGCATTCAAAACTTCGCGCTACATTACGCAGCTAGTCAAAAGGCGCCGACGGCATAGTGTGGTTCGTTGGGGTATTCCAGTGAGGCAGCAGTTGATTCGTCTATTACGCGATTTGTTTCATATTGATCAGACTCATCGAGCAAAGACGGAATGAATGAAAGGTATTGCGCCCATGCAAAAGTTGGAGGGGGGCTAGAACACGACCGGTCAAATGGGTATCTCCATTTCGAATGCTTCCAGGTTGTCAGCCTGCCTCAACTCATATAAGACCGCTCTCTACCACTCCCTCCTCTCCAGTTTTTACGCGTTCCCCCAGTAGTGATTTGAGTCTCCCTTCCCTTCCACCGACAGCCACCACCTGAATCACCAAACCAAAAAAATCCTGGATCACCTTCCGCACTTCCACAACCAAAATGAAGCTGCTTGCGTGGGTTTATCTGGCCCTCGGGGCGATCAGCCAAGCCTCCCCGATCCCCGACCCCCTGCCTCATCCAGCCTCTACCGGCCTTGCTCTGTCACCCCGACAATCCGTGTCCCGCACAGTCTCCATCTCTTCAAACATGCTCATCCACGACTCCGAGACGTTCGGAGACGACGAGTTCACGCGGTCCAGGACGTTGGGTGCGGTCAAACTGGGCACATCCGAAGGTCTCATGAAGCAAGTCAGCTACACCGAAACAGCCGGCGGCGAGATCTGCGTCAAGGTGGACTTGACATTGACTCTCAGTCCGACTAACTTGTCGGTCGATGTCGCCTACTTCCTGACCCTGTACGAAGGAACCAGCGAGGCGTGTGGCGATGGCGCCGATCTGGATGGAACGGTCGAATCGAGTGGTTCTGTTGGGCCGAACACCACCAGGACTATTGAAGCGACCGTTAACAACGTGGATGAGGGGGGTGACTGGGCAAGGCTCACGCTGACGGTGTTGAACTCGTCTTAGCAGCTTGAACCTGGGCGATGAGCTGGGGTGCTCTCTAGGGGCTTACCAACCTGCTTGGAGTCAATACAGTCTAGAAGTTTAAGAATGAGACATGTGCTTTCGTTGGAGCGACTGAACTTCATTATATGGGAACCATGGGTTGTTTGCTTCACCCACACCACCCTCGCCCCTTGCGTCGGCGTGAATCAGGAAATAATCACACAAAACGGCACCTATACTAGCCTTGCCTAAATAAATAGATCGGCAGAATCTCAACCCCCCTGCTTCGCGACGCTTCAGATACCAGTCAAGACTCAACCTTGAGCACATAAAAGTGTCCTTCCCCTACCGCCCCCTTATACCCCGTCCCCACAAACACATACTCATTCTGGACCGCCACCCCTCCGTAAAACGGCTCCTCCAGCTTATACCACCAAACCTCCTCACCCGTCTCCCTCCGCAACGCAAGCAACCCCCCCGGGCCCTCCGACACAGGCGGCACCCCCTGCGGCTCCGGGCCCGTCCACCCGACCATAACCAAATCCCGCACCACCGTCGGCGGAACCTGCGTAATCATACCCGCCGGCTTCTCCACGCTCTAAACCACACCCCCATCCCCCAACCCGGCCGCACCAAACCCGCTGCCGTTCGTCATCCCACCCGACGGCACCAGACTCCACGGCAGCTTGGGGTAGTTAATCGCACTAAAATACACCAGCGCCTCATCCGCCGCGACGCCCCACATCAATCCACCCCCTGCCCCGGCCGGGCTCGTCGCCACAGCCCATTCGACCTCGCCGGTAGCAGCATCAAGTACATACAGGTTGCCGTTCTTCTGGCCGAGCGTCACGAGGTCTTTACGGTGCGTGTTGTTGTTGGCGGGGACGAGCGCCGGCGCCATGCCGAAATCGGCGTCGGGTCTGGGGGTGTGCGGACATAGGAGCGGGTCACGCGGGATAGCGCCGGGGACGCCGCAGGCGAGGGTCTATGCGTCGAGCGGGGAGAGGCGGAGCACCCAGTTGAGACGGCCGGTGGTTAGGTTGAGGGCCAGGACGGATTCCTGTCAGATGGTGAGGGATACCACGTTGCCGATGAAGGAGCAGTAGGGGTATTAGGTCTCGTTGTCGTTAAGAAAAAATAAGCGGCGTTCTCCTCGGCGCTGGAGCAGCCGACGAAGAGGGTGTCGTTGTACAGGGTCGGGCTCATGGTGATGGTGGCCATGGGATGCGAGTTGATCTGTCGGGTTCCGACGATTTTGCCAGACTGGAGATCGGCGGCGACGACGACGGCCTATGTCTGTGTGGCGAAGTAGAGAATGTGGTTCTTTGCGTCGATCTGGGGACTGGTCCGCGAGACGGGCACGGTCGTCGAGGTCTGCAGAATGGTGAGGGGTTTGAAGTTTTCGACGACGGCAGCCGTGACGTTGATCTGCCACTTGACCGAGCATGCTTTGTAGTCAAGCGCGACGATGAACCCATTCCAAGTGCCGGAGTATGCGATGCCGTCCAGGATGGCAGGAGGCGCACCCACTCCCACGGGATAGGTGAGCTTGCAATGCTGGCTGAGGGACCGCATGCTGGAGGACGAAACCTTGGCCGACGAGACCCAGCGATTATTGAGGTATGATCCACCCCACCCAGACTAGCCACCTATGTACGCTGCAACGGAAGCAGCCGCTAGACCTAGACAGCTGAAGATTTTGACCATGGTGTAGGAAGTCCTTGGCTTCCAATGTGCTCATAAATCGTGCTCTGGCTGTTAGCTAGTCCATTGGGGGGTGCTCACGCAGTTTAATAGTTTCTTGGCACATCGCGTCCCTGCAAAACCCGCTGTATCAGTCTGTATTCACACCCCATCATTCGCTGTCCAGTCTGAAGGTCGGCACTTGTCGCTCGACACTTAACCATCACACCACCAATTTGAACGAGCGGCCTAGACACGAATAACCGATCTGACATACATCTAGGCCGGAAGCGGTTATTGGCATTTCATCTCAAGCCGCTGCGGAGAACACCGGCAGTCGGCTCTACCCGGTGTCCTTTGCTCTAAAGCCGGTATAAGCTTTTCACGGGTATTGCAACCGAACCCGGCGAATCTGCATTATATACCCTATTAAGCGTGCAGTCTAGTGATCTGTGGGAAGTTTTAGTTTACATGCATTGTAAACTTAAGCTACCTATATAAACCGTATTGTCCGTCTGTATAACCTCTCTGAACAAATACAGATTTGGACAAGACAGTTTCTTGTGCCTACCCAAAGACAAGCAAGCATTATTATAGTGTAGTTATCCCTGAGTGTCTCATGTCCAGGTATATTTAAGTGCCAGTATATTATGTGCCATGTTGTATACCGTTATAGATAATCTGCCAAATACCCTGTACTAGCCCACAAACTAGACCAGGGTGTTGTGTACTATTCTACTCCGTGTACCAGTATGTATCTTGGACCAAAATCCTAGACTTAGTTCAACGACCTAGGGACGACAAGAATGGTTCCCGAATTTAGGATTTAGGCTGTTCCGGGAAGGCATTTCTGGATGGCAACTTTAGTCAAGGCACCGAAACTGGGCTACGTGGCAGTGCAGGCCAGGCTCACCTAATTATGGCACACCCTAGAGCAGGGCAGCTCAGGGCCACACACAGACATGGAAGTACTTGAGGGCAAATTTTGGCTATTCTTGTGCGGAGACTGCAGCGATCGTGGCACGTTACTTTCCCGGCCAGGGGTTTCGAGTGTGGCAATTGGGCAGACCGGGTGCCTCAAACGCCATCAATGATTGCGCACCTACCTATTTGTGACGCCGTGATTGGCATTCGTCGCAATATCTGTTTAGCTAGCAACTTTAAACGCCACAAACGACTGGCCGGACGTGATTTACATGTCAAGCCAAGAGTTCGCACCGAGTCTGTTCTTCTACATCAATCCTGCTGTTGTTTCTCCTACCTAACCATCTCGACTGCAAGCAAGATGTCTGCGGCGCTTGTAGCATCATTGCCTGCGCTAACCGCGCTGGCGACCAACTGGAACCCACCTTGCGACATGGGCACGTTTGCAACGAGTCCAGGTCTCTCGTCGGTTGAAACCATTTGTCCGGTTTAGCTGCCTATGCAATCCGGTCTTATATGGGCGTGCTCATAAAACAGTTCGTAAAGAGCTTTCTCGTTACCCTCGTGAAGCTGACAACAATAGCCAGAGAGGATGGATATATCCGGGATAGGCCGACCATTGCTTTCCTGTAGATGAAGCCGTTGGCTCGGCCACGGAGGGTGTCGAGGTCATCGACTGCCATTTTGAGTTTGCCATTAAGGGTTGATACTGCTCCCCGTACTCCTCTTCATTCCAGTGGGAACCAGCAGACACAACTGGCGTTATGATGAACCCCATACTTTTGCAACACCCTTGCATTTGCAACAATAGCACACGTACCAAATTTGGCTGGGAGCACTAACAGTAACACTAATTGACACCCTTCAGTTCTGAGCTACCCTTAATACGTACATTATTGTTGCAGATGCAGGGGTATTGCAAAAGTTTGGGTTCATCACAGCAGGGAGCACCTGCTACAAGTTGGAAGCGCGGTCTGCAGCTGCTGCAGAACACCTTCGACTATTTGTCAAACTTTAATTTTGGTTTGGGAACTCGACTGTGTTGATGAAATTGATGTTGAAAGTGAGGAGGATGGATCTTGTCCCGGAAAACGGGCAAGTAGTCTAGGCCATAGTAGGTATCATCGTCCAAGCCGCATATCGGGATGGGATGCAGCTATCCTTGTCCGCAATTTAATCGATATATATATATATGAATGTCAGGAAGATGGGTGATGGACGCCTATTATTGATTGGGTTGCCTGTGTCTTTCCCCGAGAGTTCTTGACAGAGTGTAACCCAACTGACAGCCATGCACTGTGCGAAGGTTGTCTGATGCTGGCGACTTTGGGGCATGATCCGGCGTTAAGCATTCGTTATTCGGTTGCACGGAATCCACTTTCAACCTGGAGATCATCTCACTGGTTGGGCCTACAGCATTCATCAGGACCCACTGTTCCGCAGGTTTGATGGGGGTTGTGTCGAAGCTGCCTCTCACAGCCTGCATCAGTGCGACACCAGGGCAATTGAAGCGATTGATCAGAAACCAATGGCAGTGGGATGGCGAGGAGTGGGTGTTGTGCTTTGATTTGCCGTTGGCAAAGGGGCTGCAGTGGAGTTCAAATGCATCCTGAGATTTGCCACATACCGGCCGGTGCGGAGACTGGTAGCGAAATAACTTATTGGTCATAGTCGAATATTATGTATGACATTGATGCCGCTTCGCTCCATCGAGCCCGGGCTTGCCTCAGAACCGATCAGATGCGTGCTGCTGTGCTACCCAAACAACATCTGTACTTGCAGTGCGCGAATGAGAGAAGGAACGAATAAGCATCTTGGTTAGGCAAGTGGTGAAGCCTGTTAGCTAATGGACACAGCTGTCACATGCCAGCGAGTCGCATTACCCCGCAGGCTCGCATTCAATTCTACATCGACATGGTGACCTTTCCGTTTGTGACGTCGAAGATGGCCCAGATTCTGATTGCGAAGTGGCATATTCTACCACCTGCAGTTTTGTCAACCATGCGAGCGATGTGCAGGAACGGGCCGGGTGCAGGCGCCTGCATGGTCGGGACGGGCCCAGATCATCCATACAATGGTTGAGAGCCCCGCCAGTCACTGGAAATTGACGAAATCCCTTCCTCACGCGGCCCCTCCGTTGTTCTACTACCCGCATCCTTCCTCCACTTTAACCTTTGCCGGCTGTTAAAGGGGAGTCTTTGACGTGACCGCTATACACTCATAATTAGTACAGCCAATCGCATTCGACAGTCCTGGGCGCCTTGGGATTGGAATAAGTGCATCTTCCCCGACGACAAAGCTGCGAGTTTCTCGCTACTGGGGGTGTTGACGGTCATCGCAGCAGACAGCTCCTTCAGCACAATCTCTCCCATTTGGACCTCAATTCTATGTCCCGGCTACGGCCCCTCGGTGTCTTGGAATCTTAACCTGACACTGACTTGTTTCTCACTTCATCACTATGGTAAGCTATCGTTGTTCCTACTTTCTAATTGTTGTGGTTCGTCTCCTGAAACAGCCACCGCCTCATATATGTTTCCTTACTCTTCCAGAATATAATCAAAACCACTACCAATATACATATATCTTACCCCAGGCTATGAAGTGTGATTAACGGGCGGTGAGCTCTTAGGCTCGTCCTGAGCCAAACTGGCGACTTGAAGGCGGGCATCCCTCACAGCACGCCGAACAAGAGGTGTCCGACGACTCGCCACATCTCCCAACAGATACCACACCGGACGCCATCGATATCACAGTCTCCCTATCATGCCTGCTCGAGCTAGACCGGGAAGAACAACGACGATACATTTTACGACAAGCGGCCATAGCTATTAATGTCCCTTATCCTATACTCCAAGATCTGAGCGACCGCTACCGCTATGTCTGCGACAGGACTCGCCAAAGCGTAAGAAGACGAACTCTCCCTGAGGATTCCTGCCCGCCGGGGATAGGAACGGGACTCTCCAGCATGCGTGGGACGGGTGGGCTTTGTTCTGAAGACTATGAACGGCCTGCATGGAACGGTCCTCGCAGACAAGGCCGTGCTGGAGACTTACGTGAACAAGAATCATACTCTATGTTCAGCTCTAATCAGTGTTCGTTTAAGTTGTGCTAGTCGATGCTGGATAATACACTGACCGAGTTCTTAGCCCAAGTGCTCCCCGCAACTACAAGGCACGGTTTTGAGGCAGCACCCATTTTGCCTGTAGATGTTACTCAGGGCGAAGCACCTCTTGGAGCTTTACCATCAGGTTTGCAATACACGGCACCTATGCCATATGCAAACCAGACATATGCAGCCCCCAATCTAGCGAGCTTTAGTCCCCCAGAGACAACTCAGGACAGGGTTCTAGGAGGGGTTGACTTCTGCACCTCCTCGGCAGCTGGATCTAACAGCGGATTGGATGACAATGGCTATATTCCGGAGTAGGAGACCACAAGCTCTTGCGTTGTGGGAAAGAGTACACAACCATTCTTGGGAGGCTACGGTTTAGTCTGACAGTAGAAAATGCCCCTTTTTATCATAATCCTCAAACTCAGAGTCTGTATTGTAGTTAGGGACTCATAGCACTTCAATAAATCCTAGTTTCCATACGCTTTCAGCATGTTAATTTCCAACACTCTTGCATTTGCCAATGAGCATGAATCAAGTCAAACTCTTGTGATTCAGGCTAGCTAGTCGGCATTGCCTTATCAGTGACAAGAATTGACAAGATGGTAGCGAGGGTTGGCCAAGGAATACCGTAGCTCGCCAATACGAATTCATCTAAAATACAGCTTTTGCGCACGGCACAGACTCAACGGTTGAGAAGCGAATTTCTACACTCTTCAGCTCACGACCTCCTGGTGGTGTGTGTCATGCCGGCCTTGACATCCTTGGGGTTGGAAGCTCACTTCGGTTCGGAAAGCGGAAAGGGGACAAAATCGTCATAGCGGTTCCAGTCTAGCAGGAACATAGCTTGGGAGTCCGTGTGGTCTGATAGCCTTACAGTCGTTTAGCGTGAGCAGGTCGGCTAGATTCATCAGGATAGTTTAAGATTATCCATCAGGTTAGAGCTGTCGGAGCTGAGTGCTATGGGAGAGAAGAGAAAAAACAACATACCTTAATTAACAGTAGCCTCCTCTTCAACCTAAATCCCTATGGTCATTCATATCTAAGAATGGCTGTTGTATGAGACGAATCTAGGCATATAAAGTTTCCTTTCTTATACCTCGCCCACGTGACACTGCTCACCCCGACTCAGGCCCGGCTCAGTCTTTCCTCAGGATTTACTCAGGCTTGCTTACCTTTACTTAGGCTAAGTACCCTTTTCAGCACGCTGTGCTGCAGTATGCTTATAAGCTTTAACTATAAGCAAGAAGCCTATAAGGCTTATAAGCACTATAGCGTACCCTGCAGTATAGAACAGAACCTGAGTACTTATAGCAACTGCGTACCCCGTAGTTATGATATTAATAACCCTACAGCCACAACTATATAACAGAGTACTTTGCGTGCCCTGCAGTCATTCCTAGGGTTAGGGTTGCGTACCCTGTACCCTGAAAAATATTATTCCACTTCTGAAACATCTGGAATAGGTTGTAAAATAATCAAGAAGTTATGTAAACCTTAATTTAAGGTTTTATATAGCTGAAACGTGGCCCAAATAAGGTTTGAATAAGCTGAGGCTCTTCAGAGTAAGAAATGAAGTATAAAACGTATCCGAAACTCTATTTTATACAAGGCGATCTATTATATAATAATTTATAATAAAGTTATTGTTGGTTTCTAGCTCCAGGGGGTTTCACCCCCTGAATTCCACCAGTTTCCGCTGGATTCCAGTTGCCACAGCGGAGCTGTGGAAGCCTCTAGAACCCAGTGAGTCGTACAAGCACTTACGTGGCCTACGGCCACTATTCCAATCCTGTATAGTAGATAGAAAGCTCTAGAAGCCGACCACAGCCTAAAAAAGGCCCTCTCCTCTCCTGTATCTAGCCTTCTATAAGCAAGCAATTTACACCACTCATTCAGTCATATACAGAGGCACTGCCTCTGTACCTCAGGCCTTCTTTTGCTTCCTACAGCGCTTCTAGCGCTGTAGTTGGCTTGGAACAGTACCGCTCTACTTCCTCTGAGCAACAGGCCTGTACTACAGGCCTGTGGAACCCTACTGTGCAACAGTAACAATAAGTATAAGCTGGTGCTTTATCTTCTTACATAAGAGTCCTTAGCTATGTTTTCTTACACTCTTTCATAAATGAAAAGAGTTTAAGAAGAAGAATTGTCTTCTGGTATCGATACTAGTCAATCCCCCCTTTTTTGTCTTTTAAAAGCTTTTCTATTCCCTTATTCCATCTCCACTATAGCTTCCTCCTAGGTAAATTTCAAAGAGAAAGTTAGTCTAAACTATTTTAAAGCTGCTACTCTCCTTTTATTAATGGCTCTAACTTTTCATTTAATCGTTTAATCTTTTCCTTTACAGCCTTCTTTTTCTTTACCATTTCTAGTTCTTAATAATATGGTCCTTTCTTATCATAACTGAAACTCCCCCAAAATATAAACTTAGAATAACCTTTCCACTGTTTATAAATATAACTTTTAACAAACGCTTTATCAGATTTCCTCTAAACCCAATAACTGTTAAAAAGGAGGGGGTTCTAACCAGAGGCTAGAACACTATAGAAGGTGTGGCAATGGAAGCCAAGCTAACGTAGTCAGTTCAGCTAATGTGAGTCACTATTGCCACCACTATTGCTACCAGCTACAACTATAATAATGGCTCTCTGGAGAAGCCAGAGAACGAATAAGTAATATAATCACGCAGTTACAACCCCTTCAATTCCACAGAATCCAGAGTGCAGTGCTTCTGACAATAACCACCACACCGAAAGTTAAGAATAACTGATGTTTCATCTATTTAAATAACTCTTTTCTAATCTTCAAATATCTATTAGAGTCTTTCAGCCCTTGTCACTTTCATTAACCTAGGCTTCTTTGTTGGTTTCGTTTTGCAATACCCGTTCTTTTTTAAAATCTATTAGATAGTTATTACTAAGATATCCAGACCCATCTAACTAAGCTTACTAGTAAGATCAGCACAGGTTTTTTCTCAGCCGTACTAGTTATATTATACTTTAGTAATTATAGCTTTAGTAGTTTCAGAGGTTTGTTTCGTAGGCCGACCAGAACGAGGAGCGTCTTAAAGCCATTCATCTTTAAGAATAAATAGGCTTTGGTTCAGATTAAATCCACGTTAGATTACACAGCTGTATATTTGCTATACTTAATAAGCAGAACATTTAACTTTTTCACCATATCAGCTGTTTTTATCCCTATAAGAGAGCCTTTCAAGGTTACAATAAGCGCACGCGTTGCAATATCGGTATTTTAAGCCATGATCGCTGAAAAGATGATGAAATTTAAAGCATTTTTGTTAACAGGAGGAAGAGGGGCTGAGATGGTTAGAGTGAAGTGCGGGGTGAAAATAGCCTGTGCTAAATTTATATAATAACTAAGGCGACAAAACTTTTAAAATGCACATCCGTAGCATAATAAGAAGTAATAATTACGTTTCTTATACAGTTTATTATCTAGAATCTAAAACAGAAACTTTTTTTATATATCGCATATAATAACAAAGACATTACTATTTAAACCTAAATAATAATAATAATATTAATATAAACTTAAATATCTTTCTGGTTTTAATAGCTATTCCAAACCAGACTTTAAAATAAGAAAATATAGTTAAAATATACGTATAGTACTACCTTATTCTATATTATAAACTAAAATAATAATTGTATAAGTTATAGTTTTTTCACTTTAAACTTGAATATCTCCCTTTACTTAACCCTAACACTGAAAGTAATGTGAAAATCGGATTCTACATCACGTGATACATATTAATACGTATTATTTGAGTATGTAAGTTAATAATTAAAAATTCTTATTTTATTATTCTAATTCACCCAGTTAAGTTTTAAAAACCTCTAGTTTTTCATAAATAGAAATAGAAATGATATAGTGGTAAATAGCGCAATATAAATTAAAGAGGTTCCCAGTTCGAATTGCATTTGTAAAAGTGAAAAAAAAAACTTTAAATTGTAAATTATAAAATAGAGCTTGTAAACCCTGTAGAAGAAAGCCTGTAAATTTTGTAAAATGAAGTCTTTAAATCTTAAAAAATAAAACTTTTAAAAGTAAGATTTATTTTTAATTATTATACTTTTTCATATTTGTTAAACTTCATGAACCTACAGGGCTGTAGTACAGCGGCTGTAGCTCAGAGAAAGAAGTGCGTACTGGTCCAAGCCATATATAGTGCCTACAGCACTATAGGAAGCAAACGGGGATCTGAATTACAGGGCAGTGCTACTGTAAATAAGGGTGTTACAGCGAATATTAACGCTGGAAACAAGAGGATCTGAAAGGCAGTGCCTTGTATAATGACTTGAATTAAATGGAGTTGCTTGCTTTAGCAGGCCTGTAGTACAGTACCCGCAGAGCTATATAATACTATAAGTCAAAGGGAGGGGAACTGGCCACCCCCCGCACTGGCCACTTCTGTAAGCACAGATCCGAATCTTCTTGAACACCAAACACACCGCCATTTCTCCTTTAAAGGAATGTTATTATAATCTTTTAACCACCATTCTCATTAGATTTAAACCTTATAAAGGCCTATTAGGACTGGATAAAGGATTATATTAAAGATAAATGGGGCTTAGAAGAGAACTTTATATTAGATAAGTCGCGGAGTTATGTTTTAAAGGCCTGGGAGCAGTTACCCGATACCTATTTACAGGAGCTGTTAGCTTTAATACTAAAGCAATATGCTGTAGTAATTACAGTAGACGGTATGCATACGAAGTACTGAGTTTACCATAGAAAAATACAATTTTTAATGTTAAAGTGATAGCAGTGAGCGGGGTGGAACATACCCCTGGCATTATAGCGACCCCCCTGTCGGTACGGAGCGGGGGGTTAAAATTACCCATAATACATAGTAAGGCCAATCCCTCTTGCTAAGACCTAGCTAGACAAACTAGGTACCCATTTCTTCCTTAACTCCCTAGCATAAGGCTTGGTGATTACCCTTCTATCTCTTCCTGTCTCCGTTCTTATAGTATACTGCATTAAAGTTTAGAAAGCGAGGTACCTTTGACAATAGATTATCATCACTAACTGCTAGATAAAGACTATAATTAGTGTGTTTCCTATGCTACAGTGGCTTTTGAATTCCTAAAAGCCATTATTTCTACTAATGGAAAGAGAGCAGACATTGCCTCCTTAAGTATAAGGATTAATGTTTCTAAAGATTTCACTAGCAAATACCCTCTTTGTTACTTACTTCACGCGTCTATTAGCTCCTAAATACTAGATCTAATCAAGCTGAACGTTAAGCTATATTTTAAAACATCTAACTCTTATCTTATCTTAATTAAACAAGTAAGGGTCTTACTATATAACGTGATTAAAGCAACCTAACTCTGCTCTTTAAAGCGGATATCCCTGCTAAGGAAATTATCATTAATCGAATAGTCTGCAAACCAAGCTTTAAAACTGCTATATTAACTATTTAATCATAACTTTACTAATATGAAAAATTATATATTATATATCAATTTATAAAGATAAACCACATCACTAACATCTTTTTATAACTGTTAACTAAGGTCCTTAACGTTAAGTTCCTAAGTAAGAGTCTTACTTTATTTATATTAAATAACGCAGTTAAATAATATTATTATTATTTATCATATAATGTAAGAGCTGAAAGCTCCACCCGTAAGGGCAAGCAGTCCCTCTACTGCTAACTGTCTACTGTTAAAGCGTGGTTAGGGCGTTTCTACCCTGCCTACTCTTCTGTTTATCCTCCTAAAATATATATAGTTTAGTCTCGACTACTTAATGTAGTGACAGGTTATAGGATTATATTAGCATGTGTTAAGAATTAAAAGGGGTTAAGGCATTGGAAAACAGTGTGTGTTAAAGATGATTAATTATTTCTATCTTCGAGAGCGGAAGCCGTGGTATTATAGCCGTGAGGGTGGCCAGTGCACGAAGTGCATTGGCCACACTCGCTTCTGCGAAGCGAGGTTAGCTGACTGAATACGAGGTTGGCAGTGGAGTCTGGCGTTCTTGGCTGTGCGGATCCACGGAGCTAGCTGCAGAGCGGCTGCGTGGATCTAACCACACTGTTCCGGCCACACTGGCCGGGTTAGGGTTGTGAAAACCCAACAGCATGTGTTATAAGTATAATAAGGGTGTAAGTGGGTTATTCTCAGCCTTGCTACGTTTACTCCCCTTGGCTGTAATGGCTCGGAGGTATTACGTCACTTCATTTTTCATCTGGGGTAGAAGGGAAGACCCCTTCGGCCCGGAGCAGCTCCTTAGGGTTCGACCAGGACCGAGGCGTTAACGGTTTAGGGGTAACTTTGTGATGTCTCCCCCTTTTAGTCCGGTCTTCTTCACACCGCTCCGGTTATCGCTGGTTTGTTATTCTTTATTCATTATAACTTTCGGTTCTATGCTTTGTTAGCCCGCTTCCTTCAGGCTGTTATCACTTTATTCCTTCCGTCTAGGGTTGTTAACGTGGCTGGCTGGCCTTTATGCGCCTCCTCTAATAGGCTTATAGCTTCTATCCATTCTTTTTATTAAGGTTAGCTGGCCTTCACAGTTCTTATAGCTTTACCCTCTAAGCTTTATAAATTCTTCCTTCCGCTTTAACCTTCCTTTAAAACTTTTCTTTCTTTAACTCCTAAATTCCTCCTCTTAAGCTTTAAGCCTTACACGCCCTGTAATCACCTCTCTATACCCTCGCTTACTTACTTCTACTATTATTATGTCTATCTTAAGCCCTTATAAGCGAAATGCCAGTAGTTTTAATCACGACACTCTTATTACTGCTGTTTGTAACCACCTTATTAACACCCTGTTAGTTATCTGCGTTATCCCCTTAATAAGTTACCCTGCCTAGCCTGTGTTAACTTGTTAAATAACTGTACTTATCTAAACTCCTCCTTAGATTATTATAAGTGTTATCCTATTCAAAGTAAGTGACTGCTCCTTCTGTTTGCAAGGCGCTTATTAACTAACTATAGACTTAGCTTGTTACCAGAAGTGTAGTGACGGTTATGGTAATTGTCTTCGTGTAGTAAGTTCTCGTGTCGCTTACGCTCCGTTTGCTGTCTGCTAAACTGTCTAAGGTCCAGGCTTCGCCTACACCTTAAAGTGTTATGTTACTATTATAGTGCAGTTTAATAATATACTATATTAAGCTATTACTAAGTTAATAACGTATATATAATAGCTATTAAGGCTAACTTTAAGGCTTATTAAGAAAGTATTAATCTTATATTACCCTTAAAGACATTTTAAAAGGTAATCACTATAATATAATCACTAAAGCCTTAATATCTTAAAGTTAACTCCTTATACATTATTTAAGATATTAAGAATAACTAAAGAAATAAACATTAAAAACTAAATAAGGTGTATAAGTAAATATATTACACTATCACCGCTTTAACTATCTTTAATAGTGCTACTAAATGTTTTAGATATTAAAATAATTAAAATAATTAGTGTTGCACAGTAGGGTTCTACAGGCCTGTAGTACAGGCCTGTTGCTCAGAGGAAGTAGAGCGGTACTGTTCCAAACCGACTACAGCGCTGGAAGCGCTGTAGGAAGCAAAAGAAGGCCTGAG
>Ga0247758_1000462_pt1 | contig 35739 bp, 15 predicted proteins | sample UWRJL156409C4_FD_180950 | JGI IMG/M metagenome (GOLD analysis project Ga0247758, IMG submission 180950) | Plant litter microbial communities from Arlington Agricultural Research Station in Wisconsin, United States - UWRJ-L156-409C-4 | ecosystem: Environmental > Terrestrial > Plant litter >...
TTTTATCTTTTATATAAAATTAATGAAGAATTCTTTTCTACTTGTTATAATTTATATGTAAAACATATATATATTATAACAAAATCTGACTTTCTTAGTTATAACTAGATTGTTACCTTAAAGTATCATTTAAAAATACATGAAAATATATATAATATAAAATATAACTATACTATCAGGTGTAATTTTAACTCTTATATTCGTGGAGATATTTCAGCACTTCAATGTTAGTGTGTCGGCTATAAAATGCCCGTGCGCACTAACACCACTAGTGGTTCGCTTCCAGGGGTGGTTCTGATCTAGGGGGTTCATCTTAATAAATAGCATTTAAAACTGTCACGTTAATACTATATTATTGTTACAACCTGCTCTTGACGAGGGCCCGAGGGGGGTCCGGACAAGATAAGACAGAGCGTATAGCAGGACGCCAAAACTTAAGGGGTGATCTAAGGACAGCTTGTTAAGCTAGCACTCCTAGACGAGAGTACACTGTCACTGTAAGCTGCTGTCACTATAATACACAGAGGGAAGTCTGAACAGTAGGACATAAATGAACAATGTAATACTAGCGTGAGGAACTAGGAGTCCCTCACGGCCATTGTAGTCACAATGATGACTATCTATACTAGCTAACTAAGAGGTACCTCATACCTTGCTCAGTGAGGTTCTGCTTAGTGGGGGACTGAGCACCTTGCTGCTGAGCACCTCCTGCTCCGTGACCCTGAAGGTGCTTAGTAGGTAAGCATGTTTGCTAAGACTGAGTAACCATTAACTGGTCGTAAGAGCTTCGGGTCTTCGCACCCCTGGCTCAGTGTGCGGCACCGTGCGTGCCGCTTTTTACACTGTTCCTTCTGCAGGGGATCCGTCGGGCCGCCCCGGCCCAAGTGACGGCCTGCAAGGTTGTCACAATTATAACCTGTACTTAATACAGATCTGAAGGATTAGTTAGGTTAAGATAAAACATATAACAGGATGGTAAAGACTAATAGGCGTTTTAAAAATAGCTTATTAAGTTAACACCTTTAACAGGGTTTTAATATCACTGTAAGTTATTAATAGTATAATGTATAATGGTAAGTCTAAACAGTAGGATTTAAATAATAGTTAAATAGTAGTGTGAGGAACTAAAATCCCTTACAGCTATTATGGTTATAATAATAACTATTTATATTAACTATTTAAGAGGTACTTTTATACCCTATTCAGTAAGTACTACTTAGTAGTATGTATTATAACTTCTTCTAAGCGTTGTTACAGCTCTCGCTTAGTAATTCTCTAGAGGTTAGCTATTAAGCTTTGCCTAAGTAGTTATAAGGGCTTTAAGTCTTTACACTCCTAGCCCAGTGCGCATAGCAGTGCGGCACTGCGTTTCTCACTGTCCCTGACGTGGGGAATCCTTCGGGCCGCGCTAGTCTAATTAGCAGCCTGCGGGTTCGTCACAGTTTAGCCTTAATAAAACGTAATTTCTTAGCTTTCTTTAAAGGGTTTAATAAGTCGGAGCCTTTAATATAAGCCTCTATTTAGCAGTGCTAGCCTACTAGACAGCTTTCAACTAGGTCTTAATATAAGTAATTAGATTATTGCTAGTAATATATAACCAGTCTTAGTACTTTAAGAAGCGCAGGTATCTATTATTAAATCTAAATATTATAAGGGATGTTATCATATTATATATAGTAGTTTTATAACGACCCTGCAGGCCGTCACTTAGGCCGGGGCGGCCCGACAAATCCCCCGCGTAAGGAACAGTGCGGAGGACGGTGCACACCGTCCAGGCGCACTGGGCCAGGGGTGCAAAGACCCGAAGCCCTTACGACCAATAAGGTGCTGCTCGCAGCATGCCAAGTGCTCGTATCGCGAGCAGGAGAAACCTCACGAGCAGAACGCTCGCACGGTGCAAAGTGCTCACATAATAAGCACTTGTAACACTATAAGTAAGGTATAAAGTACCTCCCAGTTAGTTAGTATAAATAACCATAATTATACCCACAACCACCGTAAGGGACCCTAGTTCCTCACACTAGTATTTAATTATTTATTTATATCTTACTATTTAGACTCACCTCTGTGTATTATAACAATAATAACCTACAGTAACATTAAACCCCTTATCTAAAAGTGCTAGTTTAATAAACCGTCTTCAGAACGCCCCTTACCTATTAACGTCCTGCTATACGTTCTGTCTTAACCCGCACCAGTCCTTTTAAGGCCTGTATTAGGTACAGGTTATAATATAATACTAGCGTCGCAGTTCTAAACGCTATTTATTAAATTCCCAGACACTACCTCTCTCCCACTAACATATTAACCTTTAGAAAAGGTAAGGAGATTAAGGAGGTGTAAGCTTAGCCTTAACTCCCCACTATTAATAAATTAGCTACACACCTTAAAAACTTAAACCTTAACTAGCAGGGACTAGTTAAGGAACTTAATAAAGCTTTCCCTGGAGACACTAAAAGCTATATTAATCTTATTAAAAAACTCTAAACCTAACTTAACGTTATTAAGCTGGAGAATAATAACCTTAAAAGCTTATAAAAGAAACGAGTAAAGCTCCCCCCACCATCACATTTTAAAAAAAGACTCCACACAGCCAGAGTCCTAAATAACCCAGCTTTAAAGCTATATTACCTATTACGATAAATAATTCTTTAAAAAAGAAGGAAAGGTCAGGTTTACCAAAGCCCTATTAGACAGAGTAGCTATTTATTAATATAAACCTTATATAAAGATAATTAATAACCTCTCTGTAAATAGAGTATAAAAAGAGGCCCCTAAGACTTAAGCCTTTTTTAATAACTTTAACGTTTTTATTAACTAACTCCAGATTAAGTTTAGAGAATTAAACACCCCCAAGTAGGTTAAACAGCACCTTATAACCTTAAGGCAGACGTCCTTAGTCTTTAAGTTCTCCACCCGCTTTAAGTTAAAAGCAGTAAAAACTAAACTCAGCTAAAAGGCCCTAATAATACTATTCTAAAGCGGTTTAAAAGAGCACGTTATTAAAAATCTTTACTAGGAAGACTACCCAGATCGCCTTTAAAAGTTAGTTAAGATAGCTATTAAGGCCAATAACCGGTATTATAATCACCATTATTAAAAAAACTACTAAAAGGAACGGACCCCTTACCAGCTAAGTAAATTAAAGAAGGGGAATTAATTAACTGTGATAAGTCACTACCCTAAGCTAATAGATATTAATATAATAAACCGTTAAAACTAACCTAACCACGATAAACCTTAATAGTAATAATAGTAAAAGTAGTTTAAAGACCTATCCCAGGTCTAATACTTTAATTATAATAAAAAAGGACATATAGCATAACAGTACCTGTTATTAAAGTAAGTTAGTTAGAAACCTATCTTAGAAGGGGAGAAGCACGTTAAATTTAACTTAAAAGACGTTTACATCAGGATAGTAAGTAACGAAGAAGATTACACTTAAATAGATAAATGTAACTTAAAAGATAAGGAAGAAAAGGAAGAACCCCAGGATATAGTATACCTAGTCTTTAAGGGTGTTTTAAAAGAGTTAACCATAAAGGTGTAGGTTGTAAAAGATTAACTTTAAAGTGGAAATTTAAAACTATTAAAGGTACAGGTTATAAAAGATTAACTTTAGGAAGAGATATTCTAATTAGCTGTTATAAGCCTTAAAAACCTTACCCTATAAGCCTAGGAATTAAGGAAGTCCAGGAAGGACCCTGACTTAAAAGTCACTAAGATAGTAAAAGGAGTTGAAGAATTAGCCCTCTAGGCCACTTAAACGGTGAAATAAGCTTTAAAAGGTAAAAGAGAATAAGTTAAGAGAATTAAACTAAAGAGATAAAAGTTCTTCTTAACAGTACCCCTTAAGACTCTTAAACATTTTAAGTATGTAGAATAGATCAGCACCCTTACCTCCCTAAAAGAAGGATAATTTAAATAATTACCTTATATTAAAGCTAGTATACCTTAAACTAGCACCTTAAGGGTTCCCTAAGAAGGTATAAAGTAAGTATATTAATAAAGGGTTTAAGAGTTAAAGGAAAAACATTAAAAGCTAGTAAATAAAGTGGAGGATTTACAGGTTAAGGGCCTTACTGTAATATCTAAAAACAGAGCTGTGGAAATTAGGCTATAACTCTGTAATAAAGTTCACTTTACTAACCAGCTTAAATATTAACTTATTAAAGAAGGACACTTTATAAAAGAATAAGCTAGGTTATTATTACCTAAGTTTTAAGAAGAGGTTTAGGAGAAATAATAAACTTAGAGATAAATAGAGGAAAAGAAGGAATAAGGTGCCACTCCTCCTATTCCATACTTTATAACTACAGCACTTACAGTTAATATTAACCACCCCAGCTATAAGGACATACTATAAATTAACTATATATTTAATAACTACACTCTTAACCAGTATTATAGATTTAAGGCCTTTTATAACCACTTCCCCGGCGTATAGAAATAAGATTACATTATTATAAGGGTAAAGTTAAAATTAACCTATTATTAAGTTTCCTACTCCCTAATAAGAGAATCTGGTAATAAGTGGAAGGTTACCGTAGTTAACCAGGCCCCTACCACGTGTTAGTAAGGAGGAGTACTTAATAACTGCCTGGTTATAACATGCTTATTACACCTTAACGGAAAGGTTAGAAAGTGGTAGAAGTGAGAAGACTACCAGCGGATTTAAAAGTAAAAAGACATTATTACAATTTAATCCTATAAAGTGTACTATTAACTTATTAAAGACTTTAAGAACATCACATCGTTTAAAGTTAATTAGACGTTAAGGTGTGAAAACCTAAGAAAAGTTAATCGCTAGGTTTATTAAAGCTGCCTGTTTTTCTAAAAGGAATTAGGAAAAGGCTACAGGCCCTTTAAAAGGGCTAAAAACCAGTAATTTACTAATTAGTAAAAACCTTAAGAAGAAGGAGAGGTATTTAAAGGTTAAGCTGTATAAGACCTTAAGGATAAATGGTTATTATAACTTAAATGTTAAAGGAGTATAAGTATTATTCTGTTAGTATTAATATAATAAACGGAAAAAGGAGGCTATTTAAGGTAAGAGTAGTGATTAATAGCGGGAGTGCTTTTAACCTAGTGTACCCTTTACTAGTTAACTGAAGGAAACTCCTTAATAAAGAGTATAAAGAAGCTATTCCTATTTAAAATGGAGAAGGAGGCCTATACTAGTATAATAACAGTAAAGTTACCCACTACTTACCACTTTTAATTAAAGTGGATAGGGATAAATAATTAATAAACTTTAACATTACACTAATTACAGGTTATAACATAATCTTAAGTCTACCCTAGCTGGAAAAGTATAACTCTGTAATTAACTAGAGGAGTGGCCACCTCACCTTCGGCAAGTCCCTTAATAGTAATTATTATTTAGAGAAAGCTAGGAAGGCACTAAACCGCTTTGAAGTTATATAAAGCACTTAAAAGTATACTAAACCCTTAGAATTAAGTACAGTTTAGGTTAAGTTTATAAAGACGGTTAAAGGATTAAAAAGTCTATTATATTACCTAAGTAATAATTTAAAAGGTGGAAAAAAGTAAGGAGCCGATTTATAGATAAGTGAAGAAGTTAACTTATTTAAAATACCTGTGGAATATAAGAAGTTTACCCTGTTTTAAAAAAAGATACTGTAATTACTAGATTACAGATTATAAGGTTATAAAATTAAGTTAAAGCTGGGAGTAAAGCTTTGCAGCTTCTAGCCCTATTACTTAAACCCTTAACAGGCTAAAGCCTTAAGGGAATACGTTAATGAAAATTTAAAGAACGGATTTATTATAGAGTCCCAGTTCCTAATAAGGTACCCAGTGCTGTTCGTCTTAAGGAAGGGAGACAGTAAGTTACATATAGTTATTAATTATTAAACGTTAAATAAAGATATAATTAAAAATCACTACCTATTACCACTTATTATAAAAATGTAAGAACGGATTATTAAGGTAAATTAGTTCTCCAGCTTTAATTTCCCTATAGGATTTAACTATATTAGTATTACAACCTGCACCCGACACAGGCCTTAAGAGGACTGGTGCGGGTTAAGACAGAACGTATAGCAGGACGCTAACAGGTAAGGGGCGTTCCGAAGACAGCTTATTAAGCTAGTACTCTTAAACGGGGGTTTAATGTCACTATAGGTCGCTGTCATTATAATATACAGAGATAAGTCTGAACAGTAAGACATAAATGAATAATTAAATATTAGCGTGAGGAACTAAAGTCCCTTACAGTGGTTATAGGTATAACTATAACTATCTATACTAACTAGTTAAAAGGTACTTTATACCTTAATTACTATGCTTACCTAATATAAGGAGTGATCACGGTAATTAGAATGCCTTTAATTACTGTGATTACTGTGACTTTAATAAGATTAAAGTAATTACTTAACGATTAGTTATAAGGGTTTTTAGGTCTTTACACCCCTAGCCTAGTGTGCAGTTCCGTGCATACTGCCTTCCTACACTGTTCCTTCTGTAGGGGATTTGTCGGGCTGCCCTGGCTTAAGTGACAGCCTGTAAGGTCGTTATATAATTCCCCCTTTTTAACGTTCTTTTTCTATAAAGAATTACTTATATGTTCCTTCTTTTCTTTACTAGTTACTATATCGTTTAACTAGGTAATTAAGAATAGGAGAAACGTAACGCCTTTATTAACTAAACGTTATATTACTAACGTTAAGTTTATTCTTACTTTTAAAGTTGTTATACCTGTAAAGTGTAATCGCTACTACTACTTAAACCTGCTAAACTGTAAAGTGGTTAGTAAGAGTAAGTTATACAGTTACTATATGGTAACTGGTAAGACTATATACTTATCTTATAACGTTTACGGAAATAACCTGTCTGTCCTATATAGGGTTTTAGATGAAAAGAAATACCTTAACGTTAAGGAGCGTAAAACTACCCTCCTTTTCCGTAATACGGCTTTTAAACTTCTACACCTTAAAGATTAATAAAAGGGATTAGTGTGGCAGGTAGACGAACTTTTTAACCACAAGTTTAATATTATGGCAAAGGAGGAGCGTGAGGCTTAGGAAGTAACTGTGCTAGTTCCTAAGTTCAATTAGGGAAGCTTTCTGGCGGAACTGGTGTGTGGTTCCTTTTCTAGGGGGTTACTGTAACTGGTAACTTCTTCTTAACTTAATCCGTCACTCTTTTCTTTTAATAAACGAAAACGGCCTTTCCTGTTATAACGGTAGCGTACCTGCTTTTTCTTCTTTTTTTTTTGCTGACTTTTTTTTTTTAACAGTACTTGTTCTTATGTGGAGCGTGCTGGGAACTCTGGAGGCCCAGCCTCCTTATTAGGTTTAAGGTCCTTTTAACCCTGGCTAACGCTTTTAATAAATGTCCTTCTATACCTATTAAGGAGTTTCCTACTACTTCCTAAGCTTTAAGTCCTATAGTGGTTTTACTTTTTAATTTGGCAGTTTAAATATTAGACCTTATTTTATTTTTCTGTTTTTAAAGTAAACTGGTTAGTTTACCTTTTTAAGGCTACATTAACTAGTTTTAACCTTCACTTTATGTTCTTTATAGGTGGTTTTAATTAGTTTAGATTCTTTTAGTGGAACTCTGTAATTAAGTCTGGATATTTAAGGTTTTCGGCTGGTTTTTATAAATTGCTTTTAGGGTTATAGTCTAGCTATTTAACAAGATACTTAAACGTGTCCTTTCTCTTCTGTAAATCTATAACTTCCTTAACGTTATACTTATCCTTATTAATGTTAATTTTAATCTTCTTTTTTAAAGGAACTTCTTTTAAAGCAGGTTTTAAAAGTGAGATATAGAAGACCTTAATCTGCACCTTTATGCTGGTAAGTAAGTTTAATTTATAATTAAAGGTGGCGACTTTTTTCTTAATTTAGAACGGTCCGTACCTTTTAAAGTTAAGTTTTTTACTAGGTCGTTTTAAATGTAAGTTTTATAAAAAAAGGTAAATATAGTCCCCCTTTTAAAAAGTTAGTCCCTTAATTTATTTACTATTATAATGGAGTCCTTTTTTAAGTACTAGTTATTTAATTTAATATTTATCGGTAAACTTTTTTATTTATTTACGTGTAAACTTAAGTTTAGCTTATAAGTGGTTATATAGTTTTTACATCCAGTCTGTGTAGACTGTGGTTTAAAGGGCGTTAATAAGCGGGCTTTAATAAAGCTTAGGCTCTTTATTATAATTAGTAAAGAATAGTAACACACTTATTAACTTAATTAATATTATGTTATAAATTATCTATGCTATTAGTAATAATTTAAACTAATTATCTTATTTAAAGTTAATATAAGCTTAAAGATACGTTATAAATATCTAGTTAACTTACTTTATTTAACTATCTGTCTGTAAGTGGAAGGTTATTAAAAGCTTACTTTTCATACCTATTTTCTATATTAATCTTTATTAAAACTTTAACATAATTAGCTTATCTTAATCTGTGACGATGTTATCTAATTAAAGGTGTCGTAATATTACTTCTTTCTTAAAGATATAAGTGAGTTATTCCACTATTATATCTTTTAAAGTTAGTAGGAAGTAAGCCTATTTTATTAATCTGTTAACTATTATAAAGACTTAATTATAGGTAACTCTTATAATAGGGTCCTTAAACTCTAAGATCCTGGTAATAAAGTTAAGTGAGATGGAACTTTATAACACCTGTAATATAGGGAGTAGTTTAAGAAGCTTATAAAGCTTATAATACCGATTCTGCTTACAGTAACAGATATCGTAATTATTAACTACTTCCTTAACTAGCTTCTTTATTCCTAAGAAAGCGTACGCCTACTAGGCTTATATAAGGGTCTTAGTTTAGCTTATATATCCTTTAAGTCGAGATTTATAAACCTGTTAAACGTACTCTTTTCTCTTAACTAGGTTATAAATGTACGGTTTCTTTTAGTATTAAAGCCTTACTCTTAGTTTAAATATACCGTTTACATCTTCTAACAGTTATTCCAGCTAATAACTAATTTTATTATAGTTTAGATACTTTAAGTACTCCTTATTATAATCTTGTAAGTGCCTTAAGAAGTCTCCTAACGGGTATTTATATTTACAGGTTCCTTTTACCAGCCTTCTTATTTAAAAGTCCTGTTATTATTAATAGATATTATACTTTATCTATAAGTTTATATAAACGTTAATGGTTTATTCTAGTGTTTAGTTATCTAACACTTATAACGTGTGTTTTAATATGCTATTCCCTATTTCGTTAAATATAATAACGGGGTTTAGGGCTAGATTGGTATCTTTATAGTCCTGTCTCTAACTAAGAGTATTAGCTTATTTATTATCTTTTCCTTTAATATAGTGAATTTAGAAATGGAACGGGGTTATTAGCTCTGCCCACTGTGTTTACTGTAGGTTAAGTTCCTTTATTAGGAAGTACTAGAGGTTATTATAGTCTGAAAAGACCTAGACTGGTTTTTCTATACTGTTTAAATACAGTGCCTACTTAATAAAACACTAAATAATCGTTATTAGTTCCTTATTATAGATTAAGTATTATAAGGCTAGGTTATAGATCCCTTTTAATAAGAAGGTAACTGGGTGGCGTTTCTTATCATCCTGGATTTAGTTAAGTTCTCTACTAATTACAAATTCTAAGGAATCTGTCTCGACTTAAAAGGGCTTTAAGAAATCAGGGAAAGCTAAGATTAGTGTTATAATAAAGGTGTATTTAAGGTTTTTAAACACCTTTTACTGTTTATCAGTCTATTTAAATGGCTTTCCCTTACCTGTAAGTTTATAAAGTAGTTTTACAATCTTTATAAAATACTTAATAAAACAGTAATAGAAATTTATAAAGCTGATAAAGGCTTATAATTCTTTCTAGTTCTTTAAAGTAGGTTAATCCCTAATTACCTTTATCTTCTTTTATTACATTTTAAGCTTTCTAAGGGTTACTTTAAACTTTAAATAGTTTAGTTCTTAAATATGGAAGTGACTCTTTTCTAAATTTACTGTTAACTTTACCTTTTTAAGAGCTGTTAAAACCTGTTATATATGTTTTTAGTGTTTTTTTAAAGTTTTAAAATAAATTAAAACGTTATTTAAATATATAAAGATAAACTTATTAAGGAAGGGGCGGAGAATACTGTTAATAAGGCCTTAGAAGGTTATAAGGGCGTTTATTAATCTTATTAGTATAATATAATACTAATAATGCCTGTTATAAGTCTGGAAAGCTGTCTTATACTTATCCTCTTCCTTTATTCTGACGTAGTTAAACCCTATAAGGAAGTTAAGGCTGGAGAACTAATTTACTTTAATAATCCGTTTTTACATTTCCGTAATAAGTGGTAATAGGTAACGGTTTTTAACTGTATCTTCATTTAATATTTAGTAATTAATAATTATATGTAACTTACTATCTCCCTTCCTTAGGATAAACAGTACTGGGTACCTTACTAGGGACTGAGACTTTATAATAAACCTGTTTTTTAAGTTTTTATTAATATACTTCCTTAAAGCCTTAACCTGTTAGGGGATTAAGTAGTAAGGCTGGAAGCTGTAGAGTTTTACTCCCGGCTTTAACTTAATTTTATAATCTTATAGTCCGTGGTCTGGTAATTATGGTATCTTTTTTCAAAATAGGGTAAACTTCCTGTATTTAGTGGGTATTTTAAATAAGTTAACTTTTTCACTTATTTATAAATCAGCTTCTGGCTTTTTTCTACTTTCTAAATTGTTATTTAGGTAATATAGTAAACCTTCTAATCCTTTAACCATTTTAGTAAACCTAACCTAAACCGTGTTAGGTTCTAAGGGTTTAATGTGCTTTTAAGTACTTTATGTATCTTTAAAGCAGTTTAGTACCTTTTTAGCTTTCTTTAAACGGTAATTACAGCTAGGGGATTTACTAAAGGTAAGGTGGTTACTCTTTTAGTTAATTACAGGGTTATACTTTTCTAACTAGGGTAAATTTAAGATTATATTATATCCTATAACTAATGTAATATTAAAGTCTACTTATTATTTATCCCTATCCACTTTAATTAGGAGTGGTAAATAGTAGCTGACTTTACCGTTATTATACTAATATAGGCCTCCTTCTTTATTTTAGATAAGAATAACCTTTTTATACTTTTTATTAGTAAGTTTCCTTTAATTAATTAATAAAGAGTGTATTAAGTTAGAAGCACTTTTACTATTAATTACTACTTTTACCTTAAATAGTCTCCCTCTTCTATCTGTTATGTCAATACTGACGGAATAATACTTATGCTTTTTTAATATTTAAGTTATAGTAACTATCTATCCTTAAGGTCTTATCTAGCCTAACCTTTAAGTGCCTCTCCTTCTTTTTAGGGTTTTTATTAATTAGTAAACTATTAGTTTCCAGCCCTTTTAAAAGGCCTATAACCTTTTCCTAACTCCTTCTGGAAAAACAGGTAACTTTAATAAACCTGGCGATTAACCTTTTTCAGGTTCTTATACCTTAGTGTCTAGTTAACTTTAAACGGTACAATATTCCTAAAATCCTTAGTAAGTTAATAATACACTTTATAAGCCTAAATTACAGTAATGTCTTTTTACTTTTAAATCCGTTAGTAATCTTCCTGTTTCTATTATTCCCTGGTTTTCCCACTAAGATGTAGTAAACACGTAATAACTGGGTAATTATTAAATACCCCTCCTTACTAATATATAATGGGGGTTTAGTTAATTATAATAACCTTCCGCTTATTACTAGACTTCTTTATTAAAGAGTAGGAGACCTGGTAGTAAGCTGGTTCTAACTTTACCCTTATAATAGTGTAATCCCGTTTTTATATGCTGGGGAAATGGTTATAAAAGGCTTTAAGTTTATAATACTAGTTAAGAGCGTAGTTATCGTATATGTAATTAATTTACAGTATATCTTTGTGACTGGGGTGGTTAATATTAACTGTGGGTGTTACAGTTATAAAGTACAGAACGGGGGAAGTGGCGCTTTATTCTTTTTCTTCTTTCACTTACCTTTATGTGCGTTATTTCTCCTAAACCTTTTCCTAAAACTTAAGTAGTAGTAACCCAGCTTGTTCCTTTATAAAGTGGCCTTCCTTAACAAGTTAGTGTTTAAGTTAATTAGTAAAGTGAACTCTATTATAAAGTTGTAACTTAATTTCCATTACTTTATTTTTAAACGTTATAATAAAACCCTTAACTTATAAGTCCTTTACTTTATTTACCAGCTTTTAATGTTTCTCCTTTAACTCCTAAACCCTTTACTAATATACTTATTTTATACCTTCTCAAGGGACCTTTAAGGTACTAGTTTAAGGTATACTATCTTTAATACAAGGTAGTTATTTAAGCTATCTTTCTTTTAGGGAGGTAAGGGTGCTGATCCACTTAACGTGCTTAAAGTGTTTAAAAGTCTTAGGGGGTACTGTTAAAAAGAACTTCTGTTTCTCCAGTTTAATTCTTTTAATTTATTCTCTTTTACCTTTTAAGGCTTACTTTACCACTTATATGGCCTAAAGGGCTAATTCTTCAACTCCCTTAACTATTTTAATAAGGTTTAAGTTAAGGTCCTTTTTAGACTTCCTTAATTCTTAGGCTTATAAGGTGAGGTTTTTAAAGTTTATAACAGTTAATTAGAATATCTCTTCCTAAAGTTGGTCTTTTATAACCTACACCTTTAATAGTTTTAAGTTTCCACCTTAAAGTCAGTCTTCTGTAACCTGTACCTTTATGGCTAACTCTTTTAAGGCACCTTTAAGGACTGGATATATTATATCTTAAGGTTCTTCCTTTTCTTCTTTCTTATCTCCTAACTTATACTTATCTATTTAGGTGCAGTTTTCTTCGTTTCCTACTATCTTAATATAGATATCTTTTAAGTTAAACCTGACGTGTTTACCTCCTTTCAGAATGGGTTTTTAATTAACCTGTTTTAATAACGGACACTGTTATATTATATATCCTTTCTTATTATAATTAAAGTACTGGACCTGTAACAGGTCCTTAGGCTGCTTTTATTACTGTTATTATTAGGGCTTATTACAGTTAGGTTAGTTCTAACGGTTTATTATATTAATGTTTATTAACCTGGGGTGGTAACTTATTACGGTTAACTAATTCCCCTTCTTTAATTTATTTAGTTAGTAAGGGGTCTGTTCCTTTTAGTAGTTCTTTTAATAATGGTGATTATAATACTGGTTATTAGCCTTAATAGTTATCTTAATTAACTTTTAAAGATAATCTGGTTAATCTTTTTAATAAAGGTCTTTAATAATATACTTCTTTAAACTACTTTAAAATAGTATTATTAAGGCCTTTTAGCTGAGTTTAGTCTTTATTATTTTTAATTTAAAGTATGTGGAGAACTTAAGGATTAAAGATGTCTACCTTAAGGTTATAAGCCGTTACTTAGCTTATTTTAAGGCGTTTAGTTTTTTAAACTTAATCTAGAGTTAGTTAATAAACACGTTAAAGTTATTAAAAAGGGCCTAAGTTTCAGGAGCCTTTTTACATGCTCTTTTTATAAAAAGGTCGTTAATTATCTTTATATAGGGTTTATACTAGTAAACAGTTACTTTATCTAGTAAGGCTTTAACAAACCTGACCTTTCTTTCTTCTTTGAAGAACTGTTTATTATAATAGGTAATATAGCTTTAAAACTAGGTTATTTACGACTTTAACTATATAAAGTCTCCCTTAAAGCATAATAGTGGAGGGAGCTTTATTTACTTTTTTTATAAGCCTTTAAGGTTATTATTCTCCAGCTTAACAGCGTTAAGTTAGGCCTGGAGTTTTTTAATAAGACTGATATGGCTTTTAATATCTCTGGGGAAGGTTTTATTAAGTTCCTTAACTAATCCTTACTAGTTAAGGTTTAAGTCTTTAAAGTGTGTAGCTAACTTATTAATAATAGGGAGTTAAGGTTAAGTTTACGCCTCCTTAATCTCCTTACCTTTTCTAAAGGTTAATATATTAGTGGGAGGGAAGTGACGTCTGGGAATTTAATAAATAGCGTTTAGAACTGTGACGTTAGTATTATATTACAACTTATACCTAATATAGGCCTTAAGAGGACTGGTGTAAGTTAAGACAGAATGTATAGTAAGACGTTAATAAGTAAGGGGTGTTCTGAAGATGGCTTATTAAGTTAACACTTTTAGACGGGGGTTTAATATTACTGTAGGTTGCTGTTATTATAATGTATAAAGATAAGTCTGAATAGTAGGATATAAATAAATAATTGAATATTAATATAAGGAATTAGAGTCCCTTACGGTGGTTATGGGTATAACTATAGCTATTTATACTAATTAGTTAAAAGGTATTTTATACCTTAATTACTGCGTTTACTTAATATAAGGAGTGATCACAGTGATTAGAATGCCTTTAATTACTGTGATTACTGTGACCTTAGTGAGATTAGAGTAATCACTTAACGATTGGTTATAGGGGCTTTTAGGTCTTTGCACCCCTGGCCCAGTGCGCAGTTCCGTGCGTACTGCCTTCCTGCACTGTTCCTTCTGTGGGGGATTCGTCAGGCCGCCCCGGCCCAAGTGACGGCCTGCAGGGTCGTCATAATTAGAGTGAAGGAAGAGGACGAATATAAAACGGCCTTTTAAACCTGTAACAGGCATTACCAGTACCGTATCATGCTAATAAGATTAATAAACACCCCTGTAACCTTCTAAGGCCTTATTAACAGTATCCTCCACCCCTTCTTTAATAAGTTTATCTTTATATATTTAAACGATATTTTAATTTACTTTAAAACTTTAAAAGAACATTAAAAACACGTGTAACAGGTTTTAATAACCCTTAAAAAAGTAAAGCTGACAGTAAATTTAAAGAAAAGCTATTTCCACATTTAAAAGTTAAACTATTTAAGGTTTAAAGTAACCCTTAAAAGGCTTGAAATATAACTGGAGAAGATAAAGGTAATTAAGGATTAACCCACTTTAAAGAATTAAAAAGAGTTATAAGCCTTTATTAACTTTATAAACTTTTATTACTGTTTTATCAGGTACTTTATAAAAATTGTAAAACCACTTTATAAACTTACAGGTGAGGGAAAGTCGTTTAAATAAACTAATAAATAATAAAAGGCGTTTAAAGACCTTAAATACACCTTTATTATAATATCAGTCTTAGCTCTCCTTAATTTCTTAAAGCCTTTCTAAATTAAAACAGACTCTTTAAAATTTATAATTAGTGGAGAACTTAACTAAGTCTAGGATAATAGGAAACATTACCCAGTTACCTTCCTATTAAAAGGAATCTACAGCTTAACCTTATAATATTTAATTTATAATAAAGAACTAATAGTGATTATTTAATACTTTACTAAGTGGGCATTGTATTTAAGTAGTATAAAAGAACCAGTTTAGGTCTTTTTAAATTATAATAACCTTTAATACTTCCTAATAAAGGAACTCAGCTTATAGTAAGCATAGTGGGCTAAGTTAATAGCCCTATTCCACTTCCAGATCCATTATATTAAAGGAAAAGATAATAAGTGAGCCGATACTCTTAATTAGAGATAGGATTATAAAGATACTAATCTAATCTTAATTCCCGTTACTATGTTTAATAAAGTAAAGAACGACACCTTAGAATATACACTATAAGTGTTAGATAACTAGACACTAGAATAAATTATTAACGTCTATATAAACTTATAAATAAAGTATAACATTTATTAATAATAACAGGACTTTTAAGTAAAAAGGTTAGTAAAAGGAACTTGTAAGTATAAGTGCCCTTTAAAAGACTTCTTAAGACACTTACAAGACTATAATAAGGAGTGCTTAAAGTATCTAAACTATAATAAAACTGGTTATTAGCTAGAACAGCTATTAGAAGGTATAAATAGTACGTTTAAACTAAGAGTAAGGCTTTAGTATTAAGAGAAACTATACATTTATAACCTGAATAAATAAAAGGAATACGTCTAGTAAGTCTATAAGTCTTAACTTAAAAGATATATAAGTTAAGTTAAAACTCTTATATAGGTTTAATAAGTGTACACCTTCCTAAAAATAAAGAAGCTAGTTAAGGAAGTAGTTAATAATTATATATTACAACCTACACCCGACACAGGCCTTAAGAGGACTAGTGCGGGTTAAGACAGAACGTATAACAGGACGCTAACAGGTAAGGGGCGTTCTGAAGACAGCTTATTAAGTTAGCACTCCTAAATAGGAGTTTAATATCACTGTAAGTTGCTGTCACTATAATATATAAAGGTAAGTCTGAACAGTAAGACATAAATGAACAATTAAATACTAATGTGAGGAACTAAAGTCCCTTATAGTAATTATAAGCATAACCATAACTATCTATACTAACTAATTAAAAGGTACTTTATACTTTAATCACTATATTTACTTAACATAAGGAATAATCATAATAATTAGAATACCTCTAATCACTATAATTACTATACTTTTAACAAGATCAGAGTAATTACTTAACGATTAGTCATAAGGGCTTTAAGTCTTTACACCCCTGGCCTAATACACAGTACCGTACATACTACCTTCCTATACTGTTCCTTCTATAAGGGATTTATCAGGCTACCCCAGCCTAAGTAACGGCCTGTAAGGTCGTTACATAATTCCCCCTCTTTAACATTCTTTTTCTATAAAGAACTACTTATACGTTCCTTCTTTTCTTTATTAGTTATCATATTATCTAACTAGGTAATTAAGAATAGGAGAAATATAACACCTTTATTAACTGAACGTCGTATTACTAACACTAAGTTTATTCTTACTTTCAGGATCGTTATACTTATAAAATGTAATCGTTACCACTACTTAAACTTATTAGACTGTAAAATAGCTAGTAAAAGTAAGTTATACAGCTATTATGTGGTAGTTAGTAGAACTATATACTTATCTTATAACGTTTACAGAAATAATCCGTCTATCCTGCGTAAGATTCTAGACGAAAAGAAGCGCCTTAACGCTAAGGAGTGTAAAACCGCTCTCCTTCTCCACAATATAGCTTTTAAGCTTCTACACCTTAAGGATTAACAGAAGGGACTGGCGTAGCAGGCAGACGAACTTTTTGGCTATAAGTTTGACATTATAGCGGAGGAGGAGTATAAGGCTTAGGAAGTAACCGCGTTAGTTCCCAAGTTCGACTGGGGAAGCCTTTTAGCGGAGCTAGCATGTAGTTCCTTTTCCAGGGGGTTACCGTAGCTAGTAACTCCTTCTTAACTTAGTCTGTCGCTTTTTTCTTTTAATAAACGAAAACGGCCTTTCCTAGCGTAACGGTAGCACACCCGCTTGTTTTCTTTTTTACTGACTTTTCTCTTTTAACAGTACTTGTTTTTAAGTAGAGCTTGCTAGGGGCTCTGGAGGCCCAGCCTCTTTATTAGGTCTGAGGTCTTTACAACTCTAGCTAAGGCCTTAATAAATGTCCTTCCGTACCTATTAAGGAGTTTCCTACTGCTTCTCAAGCTTTAAGTCCCACAGTAGTCTTGCTTTTTAATATAGTAGTTTAGATGTTAAATCTTATCTTTAGTTTTAGTTAATCTGGATTCTTTCAGTAGAACTCTATAATTAGGTTTAAGTATTTAAGATTTTTAACTGGCTCCCATAAGTTACTTTTAAGGCTGTAGTTTAACCACTTAACGAGATATTTAAACGTATTCTTTCCCTTTCGTAAATTCACGACTTCCTTAACGTTATACTTATCCTTATTAGCGTCAATCTCGATCTTCTTTTCTAAAGGAACTCCCTTTAGGGCAGGTTCTAGAAGTAAGATATGGAAAACCTTAGTCTGCACCTTTATGTTAGCGGGTAGGTTTAGTTTGTAATTAGAGGTAGCGACCTTTTTTTTAATTTAGAACAGTCTGTACCTTTTAAAGTTAAGCTTTTTACTAAGCCGTTTTAAACGTAAGTTTCGTGAAAAAAGGTAGATATAATCCCCCTCCTGAAAAGTCAGTCCTTTAATTTATTTACCATTATAGTAAACTTCTTTCTTAAGTACTGGTTACTTAATTTAGTGTTTGTCAGTAAACTTCTTTATTCGTTCACATATAAACTTAAATTCGGCTTATAGGTAGTTATATAGTTTTTACATCTGGTTTACGTAAATTACGGCTTAGAGGGTGCTAGTAAGCGGGCCTTAACGGAGCTTAGGCTTCTTACTATAATTAGTAAAAAACAGTAATATACCTGTCGACTTAATTAATATCGTGTTATAAGCTATTTATACTGTTAATAACAGCTTAAGCTAATTATCTTATTTAAAGTTAACGTAGGTTTAGAGATACGTTATAAGTATCTAGTTAATTTACTTTGTTTAACTGTCTGTTTATAAGTGGAATGCTGTTAAAAGCTTACTTTTTACACTTATTCTCTATATTAATCCTTATTAAAATTTTAACATAATTAACTTATCTTAATCTGTAATAATGTTATTTAGCTAAAGGTGTTATGAAACTACCTTTTTCTCGAAGATATAAATAAGTTACTTTACTGTTATATCCTTTAAGGTTAGCAGAAAGTAAGCTTATTTCGTTAACCTGTTAACTATTATAAGGATTTAGTTATAAGTGACTTTTATAACAGGGTCTTTAGACTTTAGAATCCCAGTAACGAAGTTAAGTAAGATGGAGCTCTATAACGCCTATAATACAGGGAGTGGTTTAAGAAGTTTATATAGTTTATAATATTAGTTTTACTTATAGTAACAGATATTATAATTATTAATTACTTCCTTAACCAGCTTCTTTATTCCCGGGAAAGTGTACGCTTATTAAACTTATATAAGAGTTTTAACTTAGCTTATATGTCCTTTAAGTTAAGACTTATAAACTTACTAGACGTACTTTTTCCATTTTTCTAAATTATAAATATACAGTTTCTCTTAATACTAAAACCTTACTCTTAATTTAAACGTACTGTTTATACCTTTTAATAACTATTTTAGCTAATAATTAGTTTCGTTATAGTTTAAATACTTTAAGCACTCTTTATTATAGTCTTACACATACCCTAAAAAGTCTTTAGAAAGGTATTTATACTTACAGGTTCCTTCCGCTAACCTTTTTACTTAAAAGTCCTGTTATTATTAATAAATATTATACTTTATTTATAAGTTTATATAGACGTTAATAGTTTATTTTAATATTTAGTTATCTGACATTTATAGTATATATTTTAAGGTGCCATTCTTCACTTTATTAAATATAGTGATGGGAATTAAGGCTAGATTAGTATCTTTATAGTCCTGTCTCTAACTAAGAGTATTAACTTATTTATTATCTTTTCCTTTAACGTGGTAAATCTGGAAGTAGAACGGGGCTATTAATTCTGCCTATTATACTTATTATAGGCTAAGCTCCTTCGTTAAGAAGTACTAAAGGTTATTATAGTTTAAAAAGACCTAGACTAATTCTTTTATACTGTTTAAATACAGTACTTACTTAATAAAACACTAAATAACTGCCATTAGTTCCTTATTATAGATTAGGTATTATAAGGCTAAGTTATAGATCCCTTTTAATAAGAAGGTAATTAAGTAATGTTTCTTATTATCCTGGACTTAGCTGAGTTCTCTACTAATTATAAACTCTAAAGAGTCTGTTTTAACTTAAAAAGGTTTTAAGAAATCAGGGAGCGTTAGGACTAATGCTGTGATAAAGGTGTGTTTAAGGTCTTTAAACACCTTTTACTATCTATTAGTCTACTTAAACGGCTTTCCTTTACCTGTAAGTTTATAAAATAGTCTTACAATTTTCATAAAGTACTTAATAAAATATTAATAAAAGTTTATAAAGTTAATAAAGGTTTGTAATTCTTTCTGGTTCTTTAAAGTAGGTTAATCCTTAATTGCCTTTATCTTCTCCAGTTACATTTCGAGCCTTTTAAGGGTTACTTTAAACCTTAAATAGTTTAGTTCCTAAACATAAAAGTAACTTTTCTCTAGGTTTACTATTAGCTTCGCTTTTTTAAGAGCTGTTAAAACCTATCGTATATGCTTTTAATATTCTTCTAAAGTTTCGGAGTAAATTAAAATATCGTTTAAATACATAAAGATAAACTTATTAAGGAAAGGGTAGAGAACACTGTTGATAAGGCCTTAGAAGGTTACGGGGGCGTTTATTAATCTTATTAGTATGACACGGTATTAGTAATGCTTATTATAAGTCTGAAAGGCCGTTTTGTACTTGTCCTCTTCCTTTACTCTAATATAGTTAAACCTTATGGGGAAGTTAAGACTGGAGAATTAGTTTACTTTAGTAATCTATTCTTATATTTTTATAATAAGTGGCAGTAGGTAACGGTTTTTAATTATATCTTTATTTAACGTTTAATAATTAATAACTATATGTAACTTACTATCTCCTTTTTTTAAAACGAATAACACTGGGTACCTTATTAAGGACTAGGACTTTACGATAAATCTGTTTTTCAGATTTTTATTAACGTACTCCCTTAGGGCTTTAGCCTGTTAAGGGTTTAAATAGTAAGGTTAGAAACTGTAGAGCTTTACTCCCGGCTTTAACTTAATTTCGTGGTCTTATAATCTGTAGTTTAATAATTGTAATATCTTTTTTTAAAATAGGGTAAACTTTTTATACTTTACAGGTACCTTAAATAAGTTAACTTTTTCACTTATCTATAGATCAGCTTTTAACTTCTTTCTACCCTTTAAATTGTTATTTAGGTAATATAGTAAACCTTCTAATCCTTTAACCGTTTTAGTAAACCTAACTTAAACTGTACTTAATTCTAAAGGTTTAGCGTGCTTTTAAGTGTTTTATATAACTTTAAAACGGTTTAGTACCTTTTTAGCTTTCTTCAAATAGTAATTACAGCTGGGGGACTTATTAAAGGTAAAGTAGCCACTCTTTTAATTAATTACAGGATTATACTTTTTTAACTAGAGTAGATTTAAGATTATGTTATAGCCTGTAACTAGTATAACGTTAAAATCTACTTATTATTTATCCCTATTTACTTTAATTAAGAGTAGTGAGTAATAGGTAACTTTACTATTATTATATTAATATAAGCCTCCTTCTTTATTTTGTATGGGAATAACCTTTTTATACTCTTTATTAAGGAGTTTCCTTCAGTTAATTAGTAAGGGGTGTATTAGGTTAGAAGCACTTTTACTATTAATTACTGCTTTTACCTTAAATAGCCTCCCTTTTCCGTCTATTATATTGATATTAATAGAATAATGTTTATGCTTTTTTAACATCTAAGTTATAGTAATTATCTATCTTTAAAGTCTTATCTAACTTAACCTTTAAATACCTCTCCTTCTTCTTAAGGTTTTTACTAATTAGCGAATTACTAGTTTCTAGCCTTTTTAAAGGGCCTGTAACCTTTCCTAATTCCTTTTAAAAAAACAGGTAGCTTTAGTAAACCTGGTAGTTAACCTTTCTTAAGTTTTCACACCTTAATGTCTAGTTAACTTTAAACAGTATAATGTTCTTAAAGTCCTTAATAAGCCGGTAGTACGTTTTATAGGCTTAGATAACAGTAATGTCTTTTTACTCTTAGATTTATTAGTAATCTTCCCGCTTTTATTATTCTTTAATTTTTCTGTTAAGATATAATAAGCACGTTATAACTAAGTAGTTATTAAGTACCCCTTTTACTAACACGTAATAGGAGCCTAGTTAACTATAATAACTTTCCATTTATTACTAGATTCTTTTATTAGGAAATAAGAAACTTAATAATAGGTTAGTTTTAACTTTACTTTTATAATAACGTAATCCCGTTTCTATACATTAGGGAAATGGTTATAAAGGGCCTTAAGTCTGTAATATTAGTTAAGAGTGTAATCGTTATACACGTAATCGATTTACAGTATATCTCTGTGATTAAGGTAATTAATATTAACTGTAAGTGTTATAGTTATAAAATACAGAATAGGGGAAGTGGCACCTTATTTTTTCTCTTCTTCCACTTACCTTTATATACATTATTTCTCTTAAACCTTTTTTTAAAACTCAGGTAACAGTAACCTAACTTATTCCTTTATAAAGTGTCTTTCCTTAATAAGTTAGTGTTTAAGTTAATTAGTAAAGTAAACTTTATTATAAAGTTATAATTTAATTTTTACTACTTTATCTTTAAACGTTACTATAAAGCCTTTAACTTACAGGTCCTTTACTTCGTCTACTAACTTTTAATATTTTTCCTTTAACTCCTAAACTCTTTATTAATATGCTTACTTTATACTTTCTTAGGGGACCCTTAAGGTACTAGTTTAAAGCATATTAGCTTTAATGTAAAGTAATTACTTAAGCTATCTTTCTTTTAAGGAAGTAAGGGTGCTAATCTACTTAACGTATTTAAAGTGTTTAAGGGTCTTAAGGGGTATAGTTAAGAAGAATTTCTATTTCTCCAGTTTAATTTTCTTAGTTTATTCTCTTTCACCTTTTAAGGCTTACTTTACCGTTTAAGTGGCCTAAAAGGCTAGTTTTTCAACTCTTTCTACTATCCTGGTAATTTCTAAGTTAAGGTCCTTCCTAGACTTCCTTAATTCTTAAACTTATAAGGTAAGGTTTTTAAGGCCTATAACAGCTAACTGGAACATCTTTTCTTAAAGTCAGTCTCCTGTAACTTATATCTTTAATAGTTCTAAGTTTCTACTTTAAAGTCAGTCTTCTGTAACTTACACCTTTATAGCTAACTTTTCTAAAATACCCTTAAGGACTAAGTATACTATATCTTAAGGTTTTTCTTCTTCTTCCTCGTCTCTTAAGTTACATTTATCTATCCAGGTACAGTTTTCTTCGTTACTTACCATCTTAATATAGATGTCTTTAAAGTTAAACCTAACGTGCTTTCCTCCTTCTGGAACTAACTTCTAACCGATTTATTTTAATAACAGGTATTACTATGCTATATATCCCTTTTTATTACAGTTAAAGTACTAGACTTATAATAGGTCTTTAAACTGCTTTTACTATTATTATTATTAAGGTTTATCGTAGTTAGGTTAGTTTTAGCAGTTTATTATATTAATATCTATTAACTTAAGGTAGTAACCTATTACAGTTAATTAGTTCCCCTTTTTAAGTTTACTTAACTAGTAAAGGGTTTATTCCTTTTAAAAGTTCTTCTAATAATAATAATTATAGTATTAATTATTAACCTTAATAGTTATCTCAATTAACTCCTAAAGACGGTCTGGTTAGTCCTCTTAGTAAAGGTCTCCAGTAATATGCTCCTTTAAACCGCTTTAAAACAGTATTATTAAGGCTTTTTAATTAAGCTTAGTCTTTACTACTTTTAATTTAAAGCGTGTAGAGAACTTAAGGATTAAGGATGTTTATCTTAAGGTTATAAGGCGTTACTTAACCTATTTAAGGGCGTTTAATTCTTTAAACTTAGTCTGGAGTTAGTTAACGAAAACGTTAAAGTTATTAAAGAGGGCTTACGTCTCGGGGGCCTCTTTATATACTTTATTTAAAAAGAGGTTATTAATTATTTTTATATAAGGTTTATATTAATAAGTAACTACTTTATTTAGTAAGGCTTTAATAAACCTAACCTTTCCTTTTTCTTTAAAGAACTATTTATTATAATAAGTAATATAACTTTAAAGTTAGGTTATCTAAAACTTTAACTATATAGAGTCTCCCTTAAAGTGTAAGGGTAGAGAGAGCTTTACTCGTTTTTTTTATAAGCCTTTAAGGTTATTATTCTCTAGTTTAACAGCGTTAAGTTGTACTTAAAGTTTTTTAATAAGACTGATACAGCTTTTAATATCTTTAGGGAAAGCTTTATTAAGTTCTTTAACCAGTCCTTACTAATTAAGGTTTAAGTTTTTAAAGTGTGTAGTTAACTTATTAATAATAAGGAGTTAAGATTAAGCTTACACCTCCTTAATCTCCTTACCTTTTCTAGAAGTTAATATGTTAGTAGGAGAGAGGTAGTGTTTAGGAATTTAATAAATAGCGTTTAAAACTGAGACGTTAATATCGTATTATAACTTATATTTAACACAGGCTTTAAGAGGATTAATATAAGTTAAGATAAAATATATAATAGGATGTTAATAGGTAAGGGGTGTTCTGAAGATAGCTTATTAAGCTAATACTTTTAAATAAGGGTTTAATGTTACTATAGGTTACTGTTACTATAATGTATAGAGGTAAGTCTGAACAGTAGGATATAAATGAATAATTGAATATTAGTGTGAGGAATTAGAGTCCCTTACGGTGGTTATAGGTATAACTATAGCTATTTATATTAACTAGTTAAGAGGTACTTTATACTTTAATCACTGTGCTTACTTAATATAAAGAGTGATTATAATGATTAAAATACCTCTGATTATTATAATCACCGTGCTCTTAGTAAGATTAGAGTGATCACTTAACGATTAGTTGTAAGGGCTTTAGGTCTTTACACCCCTGGCCTAGTGCGCAGTACCATGCGTACTGCCTTCCTGCACTGTTCCTTCTACGGGGGATTCGTCGGGCCGCCCCGGCCCAAGTGACGGCCTGCAGGGTCGTCACATTATAACATCTGCTATTAAAAGTAAAACTGGCGTTATAAACCTTATAAGCTTTTTAAACCACTCCCTATATCACAGGCGTTATAAAGTTCTATCTTACTTAACTTCGTTACTAGGATTTTAAAGTCTAGGGACCTTGTTATAAGAGTTACCTATAACCAGATCCTTATAATAGTTAATAGATTAATAAAATAAGCCTACTTTCTACTAACCTTAAAGGATATAACAGTGGAGTAACTTATTTATATCCTTAAGAAAAAGGTAATTTTATAACACCTTTAACTAGATAATATTATCACAGATTAAGATAAGCTAATCGTGTCAAAGTTCTAATAAGGACTAATATAAAAGATAGGTGTGAAAAGTAAGCTTTTAACAACCTTTTACCTACAGACAGATAATTAAACAGAGTAAATCAACTAGATATTTATAACATATCTTTAAACCTACGTTAACTTTAAATAAAATAATTAGCTTAAACTGTTACTAACAGCATAAATAACTTATAATATAACATTAATTAAGTTAACAGGTATATCACCGTTCTTCATTAATTACAGTAAAAAGCCTAAGCTCTATTAAGGCCCACTTACTAGCGCCCCCTAAGCCACAGTACATACAGATTAAATGTAAAAAATACATAACCACCTGTAAGCTAAACTTAAATTCATACGTGAATGGATAAAGAAGTTTACTAATAAACACTAAACTAAGTAACTAGTACTTAAAAAAAGACTCCACTATAATGGTAAATAAGTTAAGGGACTGACTTTTTAAAAGGGGGACCATATTTACCTTTTTTCACAAAACCTGCATTTAAAACAGCTTAGTAAAAAGCTTAACTTTAAAAGGTACAGACCGTTCTAAATTAAGAAAAAGGTTACTACCTTTAATTATAAATTAAACCTACCCACTAGCATAAAAGTGCGGATTAAGGTTTTTCACGTCTTATTTTTAAAACCTGCCCTAAAGGGAGTTCCTTTAAAAAAGAAGATTAAGATTAACACTAATAAGGATAAGTATAATGTTAAGGAAGTTATAAATTTATAAAAGGGAAAGAACACGTTTAAGTATCTTATTAAATGGCTAGATTATAACCTTAAAAGTAATTTATAAAAGCCAGTTAAAAACCTTAAATACCTAAACCTAATTATAGAGTTCTACTAGAAGAATCCAGACTAACTAAAGCTAATAATAAAAACTAGAAATAAGATAAGATCTAACATCTAAACTACTATATTAAAAAGTAAGACCACTATAGGACCTAGAGCCTGAGAAATGGCAGGAAACTCCTTAATAGGTATAGAAGGATATTTATTAAAACCTTTAACCAGGGTTATAAGGACCTTAAACCCAGTAAGGAGGCCGGGCCTTTAAAGCCCTTAGTAAGCTTTACACGAGAATAAGTGCTATTAAGAAAAAAAAGTCAGTAAAGAAAAATAAAGAAAAATCACCCTAAACCCTCCAGCCCTAAAGGGTAAGGATCTAAAGTGACAGAAGACCTTTATAAGACTTAAACCCACAACCTCTCACTTTAAGAAGCAAACGCGCTACCGTTACACTAAAGGGCTGTTTTCGTTTATTAGAAGAAGGAAGTTATAAACCAAGTTATAAAGCGACCGCTTACCGTGGAGACCCTGTTAGAAAGCTCCCCCAGTTAAAAGACTCCACATCTTCAGGAGGGGCGTCCAGCCTAACCTCCTCACTCTCTTAAAACTCTAATAACTCCACTTCACAGCTAAACGCTTTTATAACCCGGTCCTTAAAGTAAGACTACTATTTATAAAGGCACGCCAAACGCACTAACACCTTTTAAAACTTAATAATGGCCTTATAAAGCTGTTAGGTAGTAGACTTAACTTACAAGTTAAGGTCCTGTTTTTTAATAAGAAAAGCCTTTAACTTCACTTTACTAACATTAAAAGTATTACATTAAGAAGGTTAATACCTCTTTAAATAGTAATTATAACTGTCAGACTGGTTTAAAACCCGACAGATAAATAAAGGGTTAGTAAACTTATAAAAAGAATAAGGGGACATTTCACCACTAAACGTGTGTATATAAGCTATAAGGTTTAGACAGCGGTTAATACTTTTACCCTATTCCCGTTTCAAGACCCAGAAGCTAGATACTCGTTACATGGTAAAAGTGGTGAAAAAGGAAGCTTACCTTTTAAGTTCTTTATAAGAAAAGAACGTTAAAGAGGGGGAATTATATAACAACCCTGCAGGCCGTCACTTAAGCCAGGGCAGCCTGATAAATCCCCCACGTAAGGAACAGTATAGAGGATAATGTACACCATTTAGGCACACTGGGCTAGGGGTGTAAAGACCTAAAGCCCTTATAACTAATAAGGTGCTGCTTACAGTATATTGAGTGCTTACATCGTAAGTAGGAGAAACCTTATAAGTAGAACGTTCACACGGTGTAAAGTGCTTACACAATAAGCACTTGCGACACTATAAGCAAGGTATAAAGTACCTCCCAGTTAGTTAGTATAAATAACTATAATTATGCCCATAACCACTATAAGGGACCCTGGTTCCTTACGTTAGTATTTAATTATTCATTTATGTCTTACTGTTCAGACTTACCTCTGTGCATTATAGCGATAACGACCTACAGTGACATTAAACCCCCCGTCTAGGAGTGCTAGCTTAATAAGCCGTCTTCGGAACGCCCCTTACCTGTTAGCGTCCTGCCATACGTTCTGTCTTAACCTGCGCCAGTCCTCTCGAGGCCTGTGTTGGGTGCAGGTTGTAATAAGTTTAATGAACTATAAAGATTTAATAAATAATTATTAAAATGCTTTAAGTTATTGTTATTATTTAGCTTTAAGAATAATGTAAAGTTATTTATAATTATTAAGTAAGTTATAGATTAATAACATTTAAGACTGTTTATAAGTAGTAATATAAGGTTTTCTATTAATAGACTTTATAGTTCTTAAAATATAACTTAATATATAAAAAGAGAGATTAGCTTAAACGTTATAATGAATTTTTAATATTAGAATTATCAGTTAGGTATAAAGTAGAAAAGTTATAAAAGCATAAGGTAGCAGAAACAAAATCTAGGCTTAAGGTAAGAACTGGGTCAGTTACGTTAAGTGGTAAATTTTTACTAACAGAAATGGTATATAATATATAGCAATAGGAACTAAATATTAGCTTATAGCTGAGAACTAAGTTACTAACACTAGTGATAAAATTTTACTAGTATAAAGGTATATAACTTATTAATAGAGATGAAATATAAGCTTATAGCTGAGAACTGGGTCTTATATTCTACTGGTAGAAACAGAGTAATATATAGAAGAAAAAGAGTTAAACGTTATACAATTTTCTATTACTAAAATAACTAAGAAAACTATCTATACTTAAGTATTAATAAGACTAGGAATTCTATCTTATAAAGATGGAAATTTTGTTATAAATTTAATTGTTTACATTATTAAATTCTTTAATATCTCTCTAATAGGAATCGAAAGTTAAAGACAGCTTATATATCTTTAATAGTATTATAAAGAATAGCTTATTAACTAAATAAAAGTATAGACAGATAACGTTAATATTATTATTAGCAACTCTATCTATACTACCTATACTAAATCCTTCTAAGGTATAGTATAGTAATTTTACAGGTTTAAACTAATATAATTAAATTCTTTTAGTTTATTTCAAGCTTTTAGGAAGTATAAGTATGTTTAGCTTTAATAATTGGGTTTTCAGGCCAAGTCACACGTATACCTAATACACGTATACGTCGTAATTGGAACTGTTACTTAGGAACTATATACATTATCTGCTTTCCATCGATAGGAAAATTTAGCTAGGAAGACTGAAAACCAGCCTCTGAGGCTGTGCGGCAGCGGTGTACGGGATCACTCCAGCTTAGAGAAGAATCAGGGAGAGCTTAGGACAAATCAGCTACAGCTCACCCCAGCTCACCCCGGCTCAGGATTACGAACGAAAAAGGAAATTTCGTGTGCCCAGATTCGTCTCAGATAACCGGGCTGTTTCAAGAATACAGCCCCCGCCGTCTGAAAACAGCACCGTTTCCACTCGCCCAACCAGGTGTGTTGCTGCCCAACCCTAGATCCGTTACCCCGGACGAAGCGAATTCTCGACATTCCAATACCACTTGCCTATCCTACGTGAGGGAGCACTGACGGGTCATGATTGCAGGCGGAGGCATCAACAGCCTCCAAAATGAGCGGGGCATGTCGACGCGCGCTCTTCAACCCATTTCCCGAACAGCAAACCGTAGGAAAGCAAGGCAACGGAGCAGCGGAACGCAACCCAGCTGGAGACCTTCTTGTTCATTGACAAAATTACTAGGTAGGTATCCGGCCACGGAAACCAGACAGATGACGTGGTTGACGTTGCACCGGACAAGCCCTTGCCACTGTCCGTCATTTGAGGTTCCAGTCGGGTACATATATTCGGAGAGAGCTTGTGGGTTTAGATCTAGTGATAACACCAGTGCTCGCTCACTCATCTCACTCATCTTGCACCACCTCAACTCCTGAGACAAACAAACATCTAGTAATTCATCATGTAGCCTACTCCAAAAATCGCATTTTTGCTGCTGTCGGCACATTCGCTACTCATCAGCGGATCCCCTGTCGACAGCGTGCACAATAAGGCGCTTAACAAGAGGCAGTCTTGTCCGGCAATTCATGTCTTCGGCGCCCGGGGGACGACTGTCTCGCCAGGATACGGTTCATCCAACACCGTCGTCAACCTGATCCTCAGCTCATACCCGTGTTCCACCTTGGAGGCGATCACATACCCGGCTTGTGGCGGACAGTCATCGTACAGCGGCATCGCCGACAGCAACTCGGCCAGCCAGGGCACCACCTCAGTGACAAATGCTGTCAACAGCCTTTATCAAAGGTGCCCCAACACCCAGATTATGCTTATCGGCTACTCACAGGGCGGCCAGATCATGGAAAACGCTGTGTGCGGCGGTCCCGACACAGGCTCCGGCATCACCAGCACAACACCACCCATTTCGTCGACCGCGCTCATAATAGTCAAAGCGGTGATTCTCATAGGTAGTCCCCGCTACGTCAGGGACTTACGTCGGCACCTACGCTACGCAAGGGGTACATCCCTCTCCCTTACCCCTGACTCACATCTCACCCATACTAACGATGCCACAGTTCGCCGCACGCCCATCAGGGTACATATACGCCTCGGGCGCCAAGATCCAGAACTACTGCGACTCTCCCGACCCATACTGCTGCACGGGCAACGACCAGGCGGTACACCAAGGCTACGGCACCAAGTACGGACAGCAAGCGCTGGCCTTCATCAAGACCAAGCTCAAATCCTTTAGTGGCGGTAACCCCACAGCTCGACACCGACGGATGGAAATACTAACTGCGCGGCATTGTGGGGACAGTGCGGCGGGCAGGGATGGAGTGGAGCGACGTGTTGCTCGCAGGGGACCTGCAAGTCGTCGAAGCAGTGGTATTCGCAGTGCTTGAACTAGTTTTGTGTAGCAGTAAAGCAAAACAATATAAACAGGGGCTGACTTTATATTACCCCTTCGTGGCCCGCACCGGGTAATCTGACGGGATAGTGAGATCCTACGTCCATGACACAGTGACTTTAGCCGTGCATTTTGAGCTCAAAAAGCTACGACACCACATACCTTCTCTCAGCACAACAAACAACCCCCAAAACTACCTCCATCAGCTGCCCACCAGCTCCCGTAAACTCTCAAAGCCATGCGTCAACAACCCCGCCCGCCAGGCCGTCCACTCCGCACCGTCTCAACCCTTCTTACAATCCTCTTCCAAGTCTCGACCCTCGTCGCCCTCTCAACCGCAACCGCATCGCCGATGCCCCAACCACAAACCTGGTCATTCACCGCCTACAGCGACCCCAACTGCCAAAACCAAACCCTTCACATCCAAGGCGACACCGAACACCCCTGTACCGACACACCGCAGCAGCAGCAGCTACAGTCGTATCGGTTCTCGGCTTCGACAGACGTGTTGACGAATGAGACTTTTTCGGCGAGGCTGTATGACCGGGAGGAGTGTTTGTACTTGAGTATGATTCATGAGGAAGGGGAAAGGGAGCAAGGGGGGTGTCGGGGGTGGGTATTTAGGAGTTGGAATGTTTTTGGTTTTGAGCGGTAAGGGGGAGGGAGGGCGAGAGTTGAGGGCGACCACATCCGTGGTATTGGAGAATAAAATGTGTATTTGGAAGGTACCCTTGATGCCAAAGTGCATTCCTAATATTATAACAGTCCGATTTATTTGCGGAAAAGGCAATCTTGCATTGTGCAACGGCTTATGATAATGGAGATAATTATAACCTTTCATAATGTAAGCAAGTGGGCGGTGGCTACGGTGAAGATACATCTTGTCTTGGAGTAAACCAGACCGCGGAGCTTCTCAAAGCTCCTCGATAAGCTCGAGAATATGGCCAAGTCGATAAAAGGCCTTCCCGGCGTCAACAAGATCATCGCTTTCGATCCGTCCTCCTCGGACACACCCGGCTGGGATGAATTCGCAGGTGCCGAGTACCTGCTCGTCATGCATCTCAAGAAATACATTGCAGCGCAGAGGCTGGAAGACAAATTCATCAAGCTCATCGTTCACCGGACCTCGTCTACACCCGAGCTGTGCAAAGACATGCTAGGAGAAATGGGGATCCAGCTTAACGATAACTGGCCCGATCCGGCGACAGAGGCCGAAAGCGACATTAGGGCATGGAAAGAGCATGCGAGATAGGGTCTATGCGATGCCCTAGATGAGTGGAGGGTTGACTATGGAAATATTGAGTGGGGGTGGTAGGTGTTGATCTCTCTTTCGAAGTAATATTGCTGTACAGGCTATCTGATGTTCCTTCACTTCGCAAGCCAAATGTAGTGAAGCTGTAGAAAAGACTGTATAGCGCTGTCGCGGTGTTGGAATGTCGACAGTTTGACATAAATTGAACATGCCTGCAAAGATCGGGCTATTCCTCTGGGAACTCGTCTGTCTCATGCCTTCACCCCGGTATACGCGGGTGGCCGGAAGTGCTGCAACTCTCTGGCCTCAGTCATTCGGAGTGACTGCATCATGAATCCCTCGTCCTGCCACCTCTCGTTCACCATGCGTGGTGCGTCACGTGCATATCTTCGCATTGCTGCAATGACAATCCGGTAGCCCGGCGCGGCCCGCGAAGCAAACCTGCATATGCTTCTGTGATCATATGGAAGGCCAGCCCTGTCGGTGTTGTCGAGAATTGGTGCCGCCGAATTTTGTTCCACGACCTACGGGTTCAGGCGTCTTGTCAGTATCTTGGCCTGCAAAGTTGTAAGAAACGGTCTAACCGAGGATGACGTACATAGTCATATGTGGTTATTAGATCAGTTTTGTGCTGTTCCCAGAAAAAGTATATGCAGAAACGTTTCATCAGAGGAACGAAGTTATCGTTAATCTCTTGCAGGACTTCGGACCCTGTCCCGATGCTGTCGATGAGTTGCGGGCTGGTGTCAACCACCTTGGCGGGTACGAAGGAGTCCACCAGTTTCCGGGCGAATGACCCCAGTCTTGCTTTGTCACTGCCATCATGGGGGGTTGCTAAGAAGAGTATGCCGTATGTCGAAACGAAAACGGAGCGGAGATGTTCAATCTTTTGCCCTGTTCGGCTTGCCGAATAGACGAGAGCCTGTAGGGATGGAAAATTCATGAGTAAGCTGTTTTCATGAGGTCTTTAACGGTTGATAGGGAAATATATACCCTCTTTACGATTATGCCACCAAGGGAATGGCATACAAAGATAATGGGGCGTTGAACTGCGTCGGCCATCTGAGCAAATTGTCAGCTTGGGCTTTGCCGCAAGGGCAACCTGATCGGTAACAAGGTAACATACTTCTCTATCAGCGACGAGCTCAGCAACCAGGGTCTGCGCATGCTGCAGTATCCGATCCGAGGATGTCTTGCCGAGAACGCTGGCGACGGTGGCAGGGTAGCTGAATGTCAAAACGCGGCAAGCCGGAAGATCTTTCGGGAGCATTTGGACATCACTGAGCCAGCATTGTCCCGATGTCTTGGATGTGAAAGTCCGGAACGCATCTCCGTTCAGCCCGTGGACTGCAACAATGCTGGGGGCCTGTTAGCCATATGAAGCAAAAATAATAATTACGTTTTTATTTCAGTCTAGTCCTGACGCAACGTACTCAATGACCGGATCATCGCCGCAGTAGATTTCCGTCAGTGCTGCTGGTTCGCTGTCATGTTCGGGTCCGTCAACTGGTTCGAGCTTCTCTGTTGCCAGTCTTTTCAGGACGTTTCTCGAGTTTTTGAGCATCGCTCAAATCGCGGCAAGCCTGCACGTCGCTGCAGTGGTCAGGACGAATGCCAAACTTCCAGAGAAACGACGACCGCCGCCGTTTCGCGGGCCAGGCCAGCCATGATAAGTGCCCAGAGCGAGGCCTCCTCGCCAGGCCAACATCAGCCCCGACGCAAGCGACTCATCAAAGGTGCACACCCCGAAGGCTCGGGTGATGTTTAGGCAAGGCCGCTAAGTGCGGGTGCGTGAAATGCGCACTGTACTGGCAGCACGGTCGCTTCCCCTGCATCGGGGTTGCGAGGCGGTGACTGGTGGGATCGCCAGGCGCATGCCCGTTCCCCCTGCAGTGGCCCGTTCATTGGTCTGATTCGGTCATTTGTGGTTTCGCGGTGATTGCTGACCGCGCCCAACATCCTCAGCGCTTGACGCATTTCCAATCTTCGTACTCCGTAAAACGCCGACTTCCAGGCCTCGTCTGAATTGGAGCTTTGGCTATCGCGGCGAATCTTGGATGATAACGCACATTCTACGCGCAACGGAGTCCATCAGTGTTGACCCATCCGGAGACGGGTATTTCGTGGCCGACACTCCTTCCCCCACCAACCGACCCGTGCACCGCTACAGTGCTATCACTCGCCAGGGGCGATATCCGGCCTCATGCAAATTGTCGCACTCACTGTGCTTCTGCTCCTCGGGGCGATACTGAACCGATATTGGAGCTCAAGAAAGAGACGACAGGTGAGCGCGCATTCAATTCAGATGAGTAGCAGCTGACAAGAACGGGCAGGAGCTCGACGCCATCGCCAAGCAGCATGGCTGTCTCGACCCGCCTCTGTTGGAGAATCAGCGGCCCTTGGGAGTTGATCGCCTGGAGCAGATCTTCCGTGCCTCTGCGGAATCACGATTGATGGAGCTCTTCCTATTCCACTTCCGTCAAACTGGAAACACACTGAAGCAGGTCTTTCTTATGACCCCAGCCTATGGCACGGTTGACCCCGCTAACATCGGGGCTATTTTGTCAACCAAGTTTGAAGGTGAGTGAGGGCGCGGATGCGACCGTGAGTGGATGAGCACATACTGAGTATTGTGACCAGACTGGAGCTTCGGCCCACGGCGCGAGATCACGTTTCCAATGTTCGGCGATGGCATTTTCACGCAAGAAGGCGAGGCGTGGAAGCATTCCAGACTTATGCTGAGGCCGCAACTTGCCCATCGGCAGTATGAAGATCTCAAGCTTTTTGACGAGCCCATGGACGACCTATTGGACAGCTTGCCGCAATCTGGCGGCGTAGTTGACTTGCAGCCTCTCTTCTTCCGGTTTACTCTGGATGTGACTACCGCATTTCTCTTCGGGGAATCCATTCGCAGTCTCAAGTCAGACCCAGGCTCTCCAGAACAAAACTTTGCGGCAGCTTTTGATCTTGCCCAGAGCTATGTCATTCAGCGCTTCCGATTGCTCGATCTCTACTGGCTTATCGGAGGCCGTAAGTTTCGCGAGGCCTGTCGCCAAGTCAACGCGTTTGCGGACAAGGTGATCGACCAAAACCTTCGAGGAGACACCCTTTCCGAAGACGATGATACGGAGACTGGGAGGTACGTCTTTCTGAGGACGGTTGCCAAGTCCTTTCCCGAGCGAGCCGCCTTGAGGGGCCAAATTGTCAACATCCTGGCCGCGGGACGCGACACCACGGCCTGTCTTCTCTCATGGACCTTGTGAGTCACTTGGCCAACTTGATTCCCTGTTAAGTTATGCTAACGGGGGTTAGCTTTATGCTTGTACGGCACCCGAAGGTAATGGAGAAGGTTCGAGCCGAGATTTCCGCTCTCGGGGATGTGAAGACCTTGACAAGGGATAATTTGCGGAACCTCGAGTACCTTCAGAACGTCCTGAAGGAAGGTATGCCCCCCCCCCCCCCTTCCTTGAGTCGTTTGGGCTCCTTTGATTACGCATTGCTGATGATAACCTAGTGCTTCGGCTGTATCCATCCGTGCCTGTCAACACCCGCACAGCTGTAAGGACAACGGTCCTGCCAACTGGCGGAGGCCCAAACCGGACATCCCCCGTCCTAATACCTGCCGGGAGCGCGGTTGCATTCAGCGTCTACACGATGCATCGTCGTCCCGATTTGTATGGGCTAGATGCCGAGCTTTTTCGCCCTGAAAGGTGGGATGAGGATCTTCCACTTTTCAAAGACCGGGTAAGCCAGAATTATGGCTATCTGCCCTTCAGTGGTGGGCCACGCATTTGCCTCGGGAGTAAGTCACAAGCCGCTGTTCTCCATTTTCCCACTTGGGTTTAGGTCGCTAACAGGGTTACCAGTGGATTTTGCATTAACTGAGGCGGCATATGCGATCGTTCGAATCTTTCAACGATATCCCGGCATCGCACTGCCTGAAGGCGAACCGGTCGAGGTCGTCGGTGTTGAGAAGCAGACCGTGACTCTAGTGTTGCAGATCACAGATGGCTGCATGGTCAAGCTCAGCTGAAACCGGGCCTACGGCGGCCACATCGACCACTGAGGGATGATGGCTACTTAATCATTTTTCCTGATCGAGTTGAGCAAGCGGTCAGCATTCTTGTAGTCCATACACACCTTATGGGTGTGAATGCCAGAGTCGCGGCGGCAATTTCAGGATAGACCACCCGTTGGCTTCTGTATTCGTCCATTTAGCGCTGAGATTAGGCCACGAGGACGCTGCAGCTTTGATAATCATCCGAGTTCCCCGATTCGCGAGCACTAAAAGCCACTCTGCTTATTGCTGTGCTAGCCGGGCCGCACCGCTGGTGCAGGGCTTGTGAACGCCACAAGACTTTGCGCGCCTAAAAGCAGGTACTTCGTATCAGGAGCAAGGGGAGTCTCCGAGGCACCTATCACTCGAGTTTCTTAAGGTATGTTTGACGAAAGGCAGTTGCGGCAAGATACAGCCTAGAAGTCAACCATACTTCCAGATTCCAGTCCTGCGCCATTCTTTCCGGTGAGAGGGCG